>UMCN01036157.1_pt1 | contig 169548 bp, 185 predicted proteins | sample 1964241 | NCBI WGS metagenome assembly UMCN01 (sample SAMEA4835969, study PRJEB28245) | human gut metagenome | biome: gut microbiome; material: fecal sample | place: Denmark | collected 2008
ACTCATCATCAACTAAAATACAATCAGTAATATAAGCTTCTCCTATTATTTCTCCATGGCCATAATCAAGATTATAGTTATTAAACTTTATAGCATTATTCTTCTCTAAAGTAAGTCCCGCATGAATAAGAATCTTTCCTCTATAATTAGTCTTAAAGCTTCTAAACTCATACTCTTTGTAACCATTTATAATCAAACTAGCCCAAGGTTCCTTTATAGTAAGTACTTTCATATCAACACCTAAAATGGCATTTTAAAATTACCGTTTCCCATCATTTTCATCATCTTTTTCATTTCTTCAAACTGATTAAGTAGCTTATTAACATCAGTAACCGTAGTACCAGAACCATCTGCTATTCTCTTTTTTCTACTAGCCTTTAATATACTAGGATCTCTTCTCTCTTCTGGAGTCATTGATAAAACAATAGCCTCTGTTCTTTTCATAATTTTAGGATCAATATTTACATTATTAAGTCCCATCTTCTTAGCACCAGGAAGTAATTTTAAAAGATTCTCAAGAGGACCTAATTTCTTTATTTGATTAAGCTGATTTAAAAAGTCCTCTAAATCAAAATTACCTTTCATCATCTTTTTAGCAGTCTTCTCTGCTTCTTTTTCATCAATTTCACTTTGCACTTGTTCTACTATAGATAAAATATCACCCATGCCAAGTATTCTAGAAGCCATTCTCTCTGGATAAAAAGGAGTAAGACCATCCATCTTTTCACTAACACCAATAAATTTAATAGGAAGATTAGTAAGATGTTTAACAGATAATGCAACACCACCTCTAGTATCACCATCTAATTTAGTCAAAATAACACCACTAAGTTTAATTTTATCGTTAAAACCATTAATAACATTAATAGCATCTTGTCCCATCATTGAATCTATTACCAAAATAGTTTCATCAGGATTAACCTCTTTTTGAATATTATCAAGTTCATCCATTAAAGATTCATCTATTTGTAATCTACCAGCAGTATCAATAAGAACATAATCATATCCATTATCTTTAGCATATTTAATACCATTTTTAGATATTTCTACAGGATTACCCTTACCTTCAGAATAAACTTCAATATTAAGTTCCTTACCAATTTGTTTTAACTGGTCAATAGCAGCAGGTCTATATACATCACAAGCTACTAGTAAAGGTCTCTTCTTATTATTTTTTCTAAGATAATTAGCAAGTTTTCCAATTGTAGTAGTTTTACCACTTCCTTGAAGCCCCACTAACATAAGAGTAGCAGGATTACCACTAATATTAAGAGGAGTATTCTCTCCACCTAATAACTCAGTAAGTTCATCTTTAACTATTTTAACAAAAACTTCACCGGGAGATAAACTTTTATTAACTTCTTCTCCTAAAGCCTTTTCTTTTACATTATTTGTAAACTCTTTTACTACTTTATAGTTAACATCAGCTTCTAATAAAGAAAGTCTAATTTCTCTCATCATTTCACTAATATTTTCTTCTGTTATTTTGCCGTAGCCCTTAATCTTATGAACCACATCTTGCAATCTATCACTTAAATTCTCAAACATAAAATTATCACCTAATACCTATTATACATTATTTTCTAAACTTTTTTAATAAAAAAGGTTGATTTTTTAATATTTTTTTAATATAATGTATATATATTCATTGCAGATGTGGTTCAACGATTAGAATTCGGCCTTGCCAAGGCTGAGACGGGGGTTTGACTCCCCTCATCTGCTCCATTGAGGTTAATACTCGCACACTTAAATACTAGTGTGTGAGTTTTTTTATACTTTTCCCGTCTCTAGCTTGGCAAGTATATAGAATTCTATAAATACATAAATAAGTTCATAGTATTTGATATTATGGGCTTTTTTCATTGTAAAGGAGGGATAAATTGTTATGAAAACGACCATAGAAACTTTAACTTTTCCTTGTGAAGTAATAGATAAAATAAAAATTAAAACCAGTTTTAGAAATTTAAGTATTAGATTTGTAAATGGTCATATAATTAAATTTAACAAAACTAATTTAAGTATTCGTGAACCACATAAGATTATTATAAGTAATAGTTATAATACTTTAGTTGCTCTACTTTATGATGACACAAATAAAATATACATACCAAACGATAATGCTGTTATTACACTATCAAAATTCATTCAAATAATTAATACTATGAACAAGCAAATTAAGTAAAAAAACAGAAATTACATAAAATCGACTAAATTTAACATAAAATAACACGAATTTGACACGATATTGTAATGACTTTTACAAACAAAGTATGATACTATAGTATCCTAGGTTATAATTCTAGGTATTGCATTTAAGGCAATATAAGTTTTTATTCTAAATAAACACAAAGGAAATTCATTCTTTTGTGTTTTTTTGTAAAGGGGATGATAATAAATGAATGAAAACAAAAAAGTAATCGTAGGACTTTATCCTCGTGTTTCAACTGAAGATCAATCAAGATTTGGACATAGTTTAGACGAACAAGAATGTAGAATGAAACAGTTATGTGAGTTTAAGAACTACGAAATATTCAAAGTATATCGCGAAGAAGGAGTTTCTGCTAAAAACACCAATAGACCAAAGTTTCAAGAAATGATTGAAGATGTTAAACAAGGAAAAATCAACAAGATTATTATTTTTAAACTAGATAGATTAACTCGATCTATTCAAGACTTAGAAAACATATGTAAATTTCTTGATAAATATAATTGTGGCTTAGAAAGCATTAGTGAAGAAATTAATACATCAAGTGCTAATGGAAAGTTTTTTGTGAGAATGATAACGATTTTAGCACAACTTGAAATTGAAAGAACTAGCGAAAGAACAAAAGTCGGTTTAGTAGGTGCTATTAAACAAGGTCATATTTCAGGACGACCACCACTTGGCTATGTCAAAAAAAATGGTAGTAAAAAAATATTTATTGATGAGGTACAAGCAGATGTTGTTAGAAGAATATTTAAATTATATTTAGATGGTATGTCAGTTTGCTCTATTTGTAAATTATTTAAAGAAGAAAATGTTTTAAATAGAAGATGGCCTACAACTACTGTTGATAAAATACTTTCAAATCAATTATATATTGGTAATAGCGAATATGGAAAAAGAACAAACAACGAAATACAAATATTTAAAAATGTTGTACCAGCAATTATAGATAAGACAACTTTTGATATGGTACAAAAAAGAAAAGAAAAAAATTTGAAAAACTTTAAAAGAAAAGCAACATATATATTTATGCAAAAAATTATATGTCCCAAATGCAATAAAGTTATGGGTGGCACTTCTAGTACAAGCAAAAATAAAGAAAAACATTTATATTACAAATGTAATTGTTGCAAAACTAGAATTAATGAAAAGAAAATAGAAAAAGAACTTATGGAATTTTTAAATGATATGTTAGATTTTTTCTTGATAATTGATAACTCTTTTAAGCCAACTCTAAATAAAGATGTAGAAAATGAAATTAAAAAATATTTAACTATGAAAGAAGATATTAATAATAAAATAACAAGAATTAAAACTGCTTTTATAGATGCTATTATAGATGCAAATATATTTCAAGAAGAATTGAACGAATTACAAAGAGAATTAGAAAATGTTGAAATTAAACTTAATGAACTAGAAGAAACAAAAAGAAATATTGAATACAAACAAGATATAGAAACAATATTTAATATCAAAGAAATAGAAAAAATGAAAATGAAATCAGAATATGTAAAAAGTCATAACCTTTGGAAAAAATTAGATAGTAGTCAAAAATATTATATTATAAACAAATATATTGATGAAATTAAAATTGATATAGATAAAAAATATAATGTTTCCATTAATGATATTATTTTTAATAAAAATGAAATAGAAAATATTGGTTATATGTTTAGAAGTGATTGTTTCGATATGATAATAAATATTGATGAGAGAGATGCTATATTATCTAATTATAAAAACGAATTTAAAACACAAGAATACATCGAATCATTAAGAGAGTTTTATAACATTAAGGAAACTACTATACAAGCTGACTTATTTAATATTAATGAATATGACAAAGATAACATTATACAAATTATTCCACAAGAAAGAAAAACAAAGTTTGAAAAAAACAAATTTACTATATTAGAAATTGAGGTATAAATTAGTACTTCAATTTTTTTAATTTAAAGAATATAAGGGGGTTATATAAATGAATTATTTTTTTAAATATCTACTACCACAATTAATGGAGTATTTTAACAATGACAAAGAGACTATAAAGGAATTCTTACCAAAAGTTATTGAAGAAAAATGTTCAACTTTATTGTTGGAAAATGACAAAGAAATTAATAATAAAAATGAAAACAAAGAATAAGAATTTAAAGCAATTTTAAGATAAAAAAAGCACCTATTTTTATATAAGTGCATATCATTTTTTCCTTATTAAATAAGTAAACTAAATACAAAGTGCATATCTTTTGCATATCATTATACTCATTTTCGCAAGTGCGGAAATAGATTTGCACCTCTTCAAATAAGTGTTAAGCCTTATGAAATAAGGGTTTCAACTTATTAGAGGTACTTATCCCATATCCTGTTGAAATTAAATATATGTTAAAAACAATAAAAAAGATATATTAATGTTAGATTTTTCTAAAAACTATAATATATCAATTTTTGTTAATATATTTAATTATCAATTACTGACATTAAATAATTATCAATGTTTGTATCATCTTGAATATGACCTTCATATGGTTTAATTTCTAGTGTAGTCATAGTTGAATAATCATCTTTCGTATGTAGTTTAATATCAATATTATTCTGCTTACATATTAGTATTATTTCTTTTAAAGAAAATGATATATTTTTAATAGAATCAAGTTCGTTAATTTCAGAAAAGGCTTCACTTTTATTACTAACTAAATCTCCATTTTCATCTACTTCTTCTTTGCAAAATACAGAGTTATAGAAATCTATATAAAAGTTATCTCCCCATTTTTGATAAATATTTTGGGAATTACCAAGTCTATTAAATCCATTCATATTGGCAACAACTACATCTAATGTATAACCCATTATATTTCTTGCTTCATTAACAATTTTACTTTTATATACTTTCATTAAAGTTTCAAAAACTAATTTTGTATCTTTTTTATTTAATTTTAAGTTTTCTTTTCTTATAATATCAACTTCATTTTTAATACTCATATTATTTATTCCTCCTTAAATCATTTATCAACTAACTTCATACCAAGTTTTTTCTTTTTATCTCTTATTTTTTCTTCTCCATATCTATCATCCTTACAATAAATATAATACCAAATAATACTCATTTTTGCAAGTACAATCAAAGAAAAAAATGCTTTTTATTATATTCCTCCTCTTAAGCCAATACAATTGTCTTAAGAGGTATTTTATAGCCTTTTTCTAAGTCTATAAAATAAACATTCTTTTTCTTTCTCATCATAAAATAAATACTAGTATACACTACATATACTAGTATTTATTACTATTTTTGATTATTTCATACATTTTTTCTAAAGCAAAATATCAATAAACATATACCACCTAAAGCAGCTATAAAAAAGAATAAAATTGGAATTATTAATTCTTCTTCCATACAAACATCCTCCTTAATAATACCAAAATGCTTAACAAAAATAATTGCATTTTCTTTTTAAACAACACTATTCTCATTTTTTTAACCATATCTATATATAGAAAATAATCCATTTCATAACGAAGTGTATATTTAAAAAATTCTCTTTCTTGCCACTTTTTTCTTTCATCAATAATTATATAAACACCATATATTATTGACAATATTACCTGTATAATTAACAAAACTACATAAAATCTTACATCATCATTTCCTCTCACACTAACCACCATTCATTAATGTTTATTAATTGAGTTTATAAAAGAAATTTTCTTTAGCAATTTACTAAAATAATATATTCCAATACTTTCAAGAATAGATAGTGTTAAAATCATTCCAAATATAAAAGGCATACCACTAGTAGGTAATACAAAATTCAATGGAATGTTATTTGCATTACAATAACTAATACTTACAGTATAATTAAATTTTAATAAAAAAAGAATACTAAGCAATAAAAACATATAAAAAGTTATTTTTGTTGGCAAATAACAACTATCTTTTTGTTTATATTTCATTTTTTTACCTCCTAACCAAATTTTTTACTGCAATTATATTATAACACAAATATCGTTATTTTGCATAAAAACCCGATATTTAAATTTAAAATGGGAAAATTATATTTAGGTGATAGTATGCTTAGTGAAAGATTATTAGATATTAGGGATGAAGCTGAATTGAATCAAGAAGATATGGCAGAAATTTTAAAGGTAAGTCAATCAAATTATTCTAGGTGGGAAAATGGAAAAGAATTAATTCCATTAAGTAAATTAAATATATTATGTAATCATTTTAAAGTTAGTATGGATTATGTTATTGGAATTACTCGTACCTCAAAATCGACTAAAAAATACAAATTTAGTAATGAAATAATAGGACAACGATTAAAAGAATTTAGAAAATCCAATGAAATAACTCAAACTGAACTAGCTAATATTCTTAATACCACTCAATCAACTATAAGTGCTTATGAAAGCGGTAAAACAACATTATTGACAGCGTTTGCATTAGAAATAGTTAATAAATACAACATTTCTCTTGATTGGCTTTGTGGAAGAAAATAAAAAACAGAATTAATCTGTTTTTTATTTTCTTGGTTTTTTTGTTAAAGTCAAGCCTGATTGTTCAAGATTAACATCTTTAGTTAGTTTTCCATTAAAACATAGTTCTTTTGCCCTATCATTATATAGACCAGATACAACTTCTGTTAGTTCCCAATCATACTTTTCAATAATAGGTTGAAACATTGGCAATTTATAGTCTGCTAATGTTATAAGTGGTTTTGTAGTACCTAAAAACTCCATTGATGCTTCAACCATTCTTGTACCTAAATGTTGTCCTCTACATTGATCTGAAACATATAATGTACAAATTTTTTGTTCTTCTTCATCTTTTTTAAGACAAGCCATTGCAATGATTTTATTTTCATCTTCTTCAGATCTTGCAAAAAGTATTTCTCCACTTGGTGTAAAAATTCTAGGAATTTGTTTGTGAAAATACCATTCTTTGTGCTTTGGGTAATCTTCACAGATGAAATCAGTAATATCATATATTTGTTTAGATAACTTTATAAATTCATCTTCATTTAAAACTCCAATATAATTTTTTAAACTTTCAATCTTTGCCATTTAAAATCCCCTCCCAAAAATTTGTGTTCTATAATAACACTTTTATATTAATAAGTCAATATAAAAATCGTATTTTTGCATATTTTTTTAAATCTATAAAAAAGGAATTAGATTAATTCAATTCTAATTCCTAAAACACCATACTTTTCTTGTTTTTCTTTTGTATAAAATTGTTCTAAAACAGATATCAATTCTTCTTTTGTCATAGATTTATCTGATAAAATTGAAATATCATAATCTTTAAACATTTCTTCAAAAGAATTATATCTTAACAATCCTATAACTTGTGCTTCAAATGATTCATTTAAATCAGGTTCTTTTAAAAATTTAATTTTATCACCCAATTTAATATTTTGTCTTTTTTCATCATTTAACCTAATTTCAATTCTCTTTGTACCATTAAGAATAAAATTGAAATATTCTGGTTGTAATTTCATTTCATGTATCATTATCTTCTACCTCTTTCTTTTGCTCTTTGTAATATGAATTGTTTTTCTCTAGCAGGATTTTCACATAGGTTGCCATCTAAACTAAAAGCATTATCCCATTCTTTTATAACTTGATATAATGGATCATTTTCATAAATATAAGAATAGTATTGTGGTAATTGTACATTAGGATTAATTTTTCTCATATCTCTTAATGTAAGATATTCTTCAAATTCAGTAACATCATATAATTTTAACGCACAACATCTTTGAAAATTTTGTCCATAATAATCAACTATTTCATGTCCATCTGGGCGAACATCATAACCGGTTGCTTTTAATATTTGATTTGTATTACCTTTCAATATATCAGAAACTTTCATATAGCCAATTAATGCTTTATCCTCTTTTGCTGAATATACATATATTTTTTTGTTTAAGTCACAATCCTTTAAAGGCGACTTTCTAAATTCATATCCTTTAGTTTCTGCAAAAATTTGTCTAGCATAATAACTCATTATTGAAATAACTATAAGTCTATCTCTTTGCTTTTTATCCATAACATAATTCCCCCTTACCGGATGTAATTATACCATAACATTTGTTTTTTTGCAACAATTATCGTATTTTTGAATGTTTTTTTAATAAATTTCTACATTAATCATTGTAAATATAGTCTAAATGCGGTATAATTAACACATCAAATGCAAATGAATTTATTTAAAAAGTGTGCTAAACCCGTTTAGCAACTGCTCCATTGAAAAATCAAACACCATTTGGTGTTTTTTTTATGGAGCATAGTGAGGGAGTCACCACCCGTCATTCAAAACCATTTACAAAATATAGAACTCAAACTATTTACTATTATTTTTAAAACTAACAATATCTTCTCTCAAATTATTTCATCTAGCACATACAACATATCTATCACCTCTGTTATTAGAGGTACCATCTATATCTCTTTTCTTTGGGCCTAACATCATACAGGCAATATAAGGAGAAGTAAAATATAAGCATCTTTTAGATAAAACAAGATCATATATATCATATTTCATACTCATATAATAATAACTAATATATAATAAGTATGGATGATACCTATTTAGAGACAATATACTAAATATTGGCTCTAAATAGCACTAACAAGACTAATAAAGTTAGGCTTGTAGTGAATAAAAAAATACCAAACACAAAGATCAGTATTTCCCTATTTATAAATTATAACGTTTAAGAATAACATTAACCATAGAAAAAGAAATATTACCAGTATCATTACCAATAACTTCAGTTCTTATTTCAAGATTACCACCTGCATAAACATCAACAAAATTAACTTCTGAAAAATCCATATCACTAGTAGTACCCTTATCAAGAACAAACTCCATATCACTAATTTTTTCATTAGTAGTAGCATTATATAAATAGAATTTACCACCAGTATCATTAGTAACACCTGATATTCTCCCGCACAAAGTAACCTCAAATACACTAGTTTTCGATACCTTTATTTGATTACCAGAAATAGAAATAATATCAGAGTTACCTGGAATAATTCTTGTAGTAGTAACAGTCATTGTACCAGCATTAGTAGTATCTTTAAAACTAGAAAAACAAATAGCATTATAAGAAGTAGGCCCAAGTGTACCTTGAGGTCCCTGCGGTCCCGTCGGACCAATTTTTCCCTCTATGCCAGGAGGACCTGCAATACCTTGCTTCCCTTGAGGACCAATAGGACCAATATTTCCCTTTTCTCCCTGAGGACCAATATCACCTTTTTCTCCTTTATCGCCTTTTAGACCAATGTCACCCTTATCACCTTTTGGCCCCCTCGGAACAACAAAATCCAAAGTATGAACTTCACCATCAAAATTATCAACAATAGTAGCCTCACTACCACTACTTACTTTTCCAACACTAATCTTCTCACTCTTCCCTGGAGGACCCTCTATATTACCAACATTATCCCAAATAGATTTTTCACTATTCCAAACATATAAATTACCACCAACTAAGTAGCAGTCACCCCTATTACCAGAAGGATGACTATTAATTAACTCTTCATAACTATTATAATCACCAATAATACTAATACCATCGCCCTTGTCCCCTTTTGGACCTCTAGGACCAACCATTGGATAAATACCAGCCCTCCTAAGCCTTTCCCTAATTCTTTGACCTTCAAGTAAATCCTTAATATTATCATTCATTATTATCACCTCACATCTAAAACATTATATGTAAAAGTAACATAAATAAATAATTAATAATACCAAGATTACATATCCTTCGTAATCTCATCCCACTCTAATGTTTTCTTCTCAATATCCTTACTTACAATATCAATCTCTACCTTAATCAAATTAGCCTTATTAATATCCATATAAACATCTTCCTTCAAAAGCTCATTATTAAGATTACTAAGTCTCTCCTCTAATTCAAAAATATCCTTTTCTATCTTTTTAACTTCTTTATTTCTATCAAAAGTATCTACCTTTTTATCAGTACTCTTCTTCTTTTCTATCTTAACCCCATTATCATTACTTATATTATTAAACCTAGTCTTCTCCAAATACTCATTATAACCATAATTATATAAAGTACTTCTGCCACCCTCCATAACAAGAAGTCTATCGCAAACATTCTTAATAAGATATCTATCATGACTAACCATAATAATAGTTCCCTTATAACTAGTAAGCATTCTCTCAATAGTATCTTTACCAATAATATCTAAATGATTCGTCGGTTCATCTAAGATAAGAACATTAGGTTTTTTATTCAAAATCTTACACAAACTAACTCTAACCTTTTCACCACCAGATAAATCCTTAATTTTTTTAAAGACATCTTCCCCACTAAATTCAAAAGCCCCAAGAAGAGTTCTAATCTCATTAGGTGTAAGTCTAGGAAATTCTTTGTCAATCTCATCATAAATAGAATTATCATAATTAAGATTATCTAATGCTTGTGAAAAGTAACCAATATTAACCCTATCTCCAAAAACAAACTTACCACCAAGTGAAGATAACTCTCCCATAATAGTTTTAAGAAGCGTACTCTTACCAATACCATTCTCACCAATAATACCAAGCCTGTCCCCTCTTTCCACCTCAAAAGATAACTTACATAACTCCCTATCATAACCAATAGAAAGATTTTTAACCTTAAGAACATCCCTATAACTATTCATATCCGGACTAAAATTAATCTTAAAAGACTTCGTATTAGCCTTATCAGGTTTATCTATTAATACCATTCTCTCAATTTGCTTTAATTTTGACATAGCCATACCAGCTTTAGTAGGTTTATACCTAAATCTATCCGCAATATCCTGTAATCTCTTAATTTCTTGTTGTTGTCTTTCATAATCCTTAAGATTTCTTATATAGTCTTCTTCCTTCTTCTTAACAAAATAAGAATAATTACCACTATATCTAGTTAAAGTACCATACTCAATATCATATATCACATTACAAACATTATCCAAAAACATTCTATCATGACTAACCAAAATAATAGAGCCTTTATATTCCTTTAAGTAATCCTCAAGCCATTCTATAGCTTTAATATCCAAGTGATTAGTAGGTTCATCCAAAATAAGTAAATCAGGCTTCGATAACAGAAGCCTAATCAAAGACAGCTTCGTAAGTTGACCACCGGAAAATTCATTCAAATACTTATCTTTATCATTATCACTAAAATCAAACTTATTTAAAATAACTTCTATCTCCTTCTTATATTTATAACCACCCATATATTCATATCTAGATAAAAGATCATTATATTTACTTACTATCTTTTCATCATAATGAGTACTCATTTCATCCTCTAAAGTATTAAGATTTTTTTCAATATCAAGAATATCCTTAAAAGAACTCCTAATATAATCTATCATCTTCATATTAAGACTATAACCATCATTTTGTTTAACATAACCAATATTAAAGTCTCCCGAAGAAACAATATCTACTTCTTCATAACCACTAGTAATTTCATACTCTCCTACAATTGCTTTAAGTAAAGTTGTTTTACCACAGCCATTTCTTCCTACAATACCAATTTTCTCATTATCTTTAACACAAAAATTAATATCTTCAAGTACTGTATTATTACCAAGAGTAACACTACCATGACTAATTTTATAATACATATTAATCACCTGCTCTACTAATATTTTACCACACAAATAAAAAGAACTAAATACTTTTATTAGTTCTAGTCTTAACAGTTCATGCTTCGCTATTCACTGCTAGTTAAAGCCATAAGTCTTTAACTAGAATTTTTGAAGCCTATAGTCTTCAAAAATAATATATTATTTATTCAATATATCCAAAGCCTGTAACTACACTGCGGCCTCTACCTCCATTAATAAGTTCCCCATATATGTTTAATGGATGATTAATCATCTTTCCATTAACTACTAAACTACTTGAAGCACCACCATCTAAGTTACCAGCAGTATAAGCTCCATACTTCTTTAATGTTTCAGCCACTTCGTATATAGTAGGTCCTTTACTATGTACACCTTCAGTTACAAGGAATAATACTATGCCATCTTTTCTTTGAGCAATAGCCACTCTTGCAGCACCGCCATATCCACCAGCAGATTCTTCCTTAGGTACAATTATCTCGCCATTTTCTATTAAGAATGGTCCAAATTCTAAAGCATCACGAACCCCTGCGGCAATAGCCTCTTCCCCACTAGCGGTCATAAGTACAAGTTCATTGTCATAATTAAATCCTACTAATTTAGACTTACCTTCACTATCCCAGGTAATCTTACCATCTTCAATAACATAACCCATTGGAATATCAGAACCAAGACCAAAATCCTGAAATCCTCCACCATTAATACATACCTTGCCATTATATCTCTTACAAATATCAATAACAGTTTGCTGACCAGTATTACCTCTATTAAACCATCTAGAACTTACAAGTTTAACTTTAGAAGGGTCATATATAGCTATTAAATAACTTTTATATCCATTAATTTCTAAATTAATAAACTTATATCCTTCAGTACTATCATCTTTTTCTAGTATTTCCTTTTCATACTTATCATTACTTACATTATCAGAAGAAACACTTCCAGAAATAACATTACTATCAATATCTTTTTTATAAGAAATATAATTATTTCTTGCTACTACATCATATAAAGTATTCTTACCATATAAAACACCTACTAATTTAAGATTATTATTTGAAACTAAATAATTAGTAATAGGTTCTTTAAATATAAAAATAGTCATTAAAAATACAACCATACAAGATGCAAAAGAAATACCAAATACCATTAACTTCTTCATATTATACCTCAACTTCAAAAGGGTTATCTTTTGTACCCATACCATTTACTTTATAATTATTTTTAATACTAATCGTAGGAACTATACTACGTAAATAATTAGTTTTAGATACATAACTATTAGTGTTATAAAAGTAAACCTCTTCTTTATCACTTGGAGTTATTAAATAATATCCCAATTTATTATCAACTAACTTTAAATCTTTTACACTAAGCATACCTACTTTCGCAGTAACTATATTTTTATCTACATTACTATAACTATCAGTATATTTACCAGTTTCCCATTCACTATCAATAAGCATATCTTTATAAGATAAACTATTTAAATAATCATTATTTAAGTAATGAGCTATACTATCATCTTTATCTATATTATATTCACTACTATTACCAAATGCTTTAGCACCAGATAATCCATTAGCAAGAGCTAACTTAACATTATCTTTGCCTACTTCATAGATAACCCATAAATCATTATCTAGTTTAATATAACTACCAACGCTAAGACCAGTAGTATCCTCAGATACAACATAAGGCTTATCTAAAGTACCATCACCAGACTTAATAATTATACTGCTCTTTAATCTAATGACAGGTCTTACACCATAACCATCTTTGCTATCCCCAGAGGCAATCTTATTATTAACAACAACAAATTGTTTACTATCAGACTTATTATTAAGCCAATAATCTAAATCATTTAGTAGATAACTTTTATCGTTATCAGTAGAATTAACAATATCCTCTATACTAAGTAATCTAACATAATCTTTTGTATAAATCTTTTTACATTCTCTTTTTTCTACCTTAGATATAACATCATTACAATATGAAACTTTATCTAAGTACTTCTTATCAATACTATTTAAAAATATATCATTAACATATTTATTAACATCATAATTAACATTCTTTAAAATATTAATATTATTCTCAGTAGTAATATCTAATGAACCATCTTTATTAATACTTATAATTCTCCATAAAATATTTGAAAAATATAAATAATTATCTGGATTTTCTCCTTTAAAAATCTTAACATCATCATACTTATTAATATCTTTTTCATTAAACGTAATACTATTATTTATATCATTATTATTACCTAAATTCTCACTTCCAATAAGATTAATTATAAAGTATATTACTATACCTAATACTAAGAATAAACAACATATAAGAACTAAATAGTGACTTTTATTCTTTACTTTTACTTTTTTCATATACTACTAACTCCTTTATATTTTCTTTACAATAAATATTATACTATATAATGATATTAATTCATATACAATTATTAAAATTTAAGAAAAATTTAAGAACTAAAATATAAAATTAGTTCTTGCCTTGACAGTTCATACTTCGTTATTCACTGCTAGTTAAAGCCATAAGTCTTTAACTAGATTTTTGAAGGCTTATAGTCTTCAAAAATAATTATGTATATAAAAACAATCTCTTTTTTTATGAGATTGCTTTTTATTTAACTAATGAGCCACTTGTAATATAAGTGAGAATAAACATAGTATTAATATATTAGCTACAGCAATAGTTAAAACTACTTTTAATGCCCATCTAAACCAAGTAGAATATTCTACTTTAGCAAGAGCAAGTCCACCCATAATAGCACCACAAGTTGGAGTAATTAAGTTAACTAATCCATTTGCAGATACTAAAGTCATAATAGTAACTTCTACATTGTAACCAAGTTGTGCTGCTAAAGGAGCAATGATTGGTGTAGATAATGTAGCAAGTCCAGATGATGATGGAACTAATATAGATAATACTATATGTAATATATAGTTAAGTGGTATAAATGCCAATTGAGGTACCTTAGCTAATATATTCGCAGCATTGTATATAATATAGTTATCTAGATATGTTTGTTTCATAAGAATACTAGCACCTCTAGCAACTGCAATTATAAGTATAACACCTATCATATCATCAGCGCCATCAACAAATGTATCAACGAAACCTTTTTCTCCAAATTTGTTAACAATAGCAATAACAATTGACATTATTAAGAACCATAAAGCAGATTCATAGAAGCCCCAATTACCAAGTGATGAACCAGTAAGCCATCCAGTAAACTTATCAAATATAGTTACACCAAATTCACCCCAAGGGATAAATCCAATAATCATTACAAGGAATGTTAATCCAAATAATATTAAAGTAACTTTTTGTTTACCAGTTAATACAACTTTTTCTTGTTCTTTCTTGCTATTTTCTTCATGTTCTTCAAAGCTACCATATTTCTTTTCAGCAGCTTTTTGCTCTCTTAGAGATAAGAATGTAGAACCTTTGTCTCTTTTTACTTTCTTAGCGTATCTTACTACAAAGAAAGTACAAATTGCATAAGTAGTAAGCCATAGGAATACTGCAATTAGAATTACTACACCTTGATTAGCCTTAATAGAATCAGGAAGTGCACTAATAGCAACTCCAGTAGCAAATGGGTTAATTGTAGATCCTAAACATCCTGCTCCTGCACCTAATAAGATAACCGCAGAACCAACAAGTGGATCCATACCAGCAGCCATCATTGTCGCAGCAAGTAATGCATAAAATCCTACTGTTTCTTCAAGCATACCATAAGTTGTTCCACAAATTGAGAATATAAACATTAATATTGGAATTAATAATATTTCTCTTCCTTTTAATTTTTGAACTAATGCTTTAATACCTGCTTCTAAAGCACCAGTCTTACCAATAACCTTAAGTAAACCTCCTAGCATCATTATGAAAATTGCAATGTCAATAGCATCTTCAAAGCCTAATATTGGTGCCATTAATACCTGTGATAATTTAGCACCTACAGTACCACTTCCATTTATTATTTCTTCACCAACAAATTTTGCATTAGGTAAAAGATGTGATATTATTCCTAAAACAAATATTAGTATTAAGATGATAGAAAATGACGAAAGAAGTACCTTTTTTCTTTTTTTAGCCATTTTAAATACTTACCTCCTTTTTATGACTGTACCTGTTTTTCCATCTATTGCTTCTTTAGCTTTAGATAATGAACTAATAATAGCTTTTCTTGAAGTAGATTCTCCAATAAAATCAAGACAGGCCTCTACCTTAGGAAGCATACTTCCCTTAGCAAATTGTCCTTCATCTATATACTTTTCTGCCTCTTCTTTAGTAAGTGAATCTAACATTATCTCATTATCTGTATTATAGTTTAAGCATACTTTATCAACAGCAGTTAGTATTAAGAAAATATCAGCATTGATTTCTCTAGCTAGTAAAGCACCAGATCTATCTTTATCAATAACAGCTTCTACTCCTTTTAATCCATTACCACTATTAATTACTGGTATACCGCCACCACCAACAGCTATAACAATAGTACCATTATCAAGAAGACTTGTAATAGAATCTTTCTCAATAATTTTTTTAGGAATTGGAGAAGGTACAACTCTCCTATAACCACGTCCTGCATCTTCAGTAAATACATAGCCCTTTTCTTTTTCAATTTCCATAGCTTTCTCCTTACTATAGAACATTCCAATAGGCTTAGTTGGATTTTGAAAAGCGCTATCATTACTATCCACAAGGACTTGTGTTATCAAGGATACACATTCTTTTTTTACACCTTGTCTATCTAATTCATTTAAGATAGATTGTTGCATATGGTATCCTATATAACCTTGACTCATACTTCCACATTCAGGAAATGGCATACTAGGAGTACCTGCTTCACCATTTGAAGCATACTCCATAGCAAGGGCTATTTGTCCTACCTGAGGACCATTTCCATGTGTAAGAACAATTTCATTACCATCTTTAATAAGTTCAACGATAATTTTTGCTACATTAGATAAAAGACTAAGTTGTTCACCAGGAGTCTTACCTAAAGCATTTCCACCTAATGCAATGACAATTCTACTCATTATCTTCCCTCATTATGGCATATACTACAGCTTTAATAGTATGTAATCTATTTTCCGCCTCATCAAATACTTTTGATTTAGAAGATGTAAATACTTCATCAGTAACTTCCATCTCTTTAAGGCCAAATTTCTCATTAATATCTTTACCAATAGTGGTATTTAAATCATGGAATGATGGAAGACAGTGTAAGAATATAGCATTAGGATTAGCATTATCCATAACTTTCATATTAACCTGATATGGACTTAATAATTTAATTCTATCTGCCCATACATCATCAGGTTCACCCATAGAGACCCAAACATCAGTATAAATAACATCTGCATCTTTAGAAGCCTCCATAACATCTTCAGTCATTTCAATACTTCCATTAGTTTCTTTAGCTATTTCTTTACATTTATTAACAAGTTCTTTATCAGGCCATAATTCTTTAGGACCACATGTTACAAAGTGCATACCCATTTTAGCACAAACTACCATAAGTGAGTTAGCAACATTATTTCTAGCATCTCCCATAAATACAAGTTTAATGCCATCTAAATGACCAAAATTTTCTTCAACGGTCATAACATCAGCTAACATTTGTGTAGGATGAAACTGTGTAGTAAGACCATTCCATACAGGTACACCAGCACATCTAGCTAGTTCTTCTACTATTGATTGGTCATATCCTCTATATTCGATACCATCATACATTCTACCTAATACTCTAGCAGTATCTTCGATACTTTCTTTCTTGCCCATTTGTGAACTACCTGGATCTAGGTAAGTAACTCCCATACCCAAGTCAAGTCCAGCAACTTCAAATGCACATCTTGTTCTAGTAGAAGTTTTTTCAAATAATAATACAATATTCTTATTATTTAAATATCTATGAGGTATATCATTATGTTTCTTATTCTTTAAATCTTTTGCTAAATCAAGTAAATATCTTATCTCCAGAGGAGTATAATCAAGTAATGTTAAGAAGTTTCTTCCTCTTAAATCTATTTTATCATTTACTTTTTTTACATCTTCACTCTTAGTAAAATAAATATTTTCATTACCTTCGTTTTTATCATTATAAGAAGTATCTAAATCTTCTCTTACTAAAGGCATACTCATACATCTAGGACCACCTCTACCACGAGAAAGTTCAGCACTACTCATTTCAAGTACTTTAATACCATGTTCTCTTAATATGTTATTAGTAATATTATTTCTATCATAAACAACAACAACACCCGGAGCAATACATAAAGTATTAGTACCATCATTCCATTGTTCTCTTTCAGAAGATATTCTCTCTCCTCCAGCGCAAGGAATTAAAGTAACCTTTCTTCCAAGATATCTTTCAAGTATTTCCTCAAGACTACCTTCAACTTTTTTAACATTCAAATCTTCATCACTATCAGGAATATCTCCTTCAGTAATTTCAAATACCTCTAAAGTATCCATAATACCTGGATGGAAAGTAAATTTATCATAATCAATTTGTGTAAATACAGTATCTAAGTGCATAAATGCTCTAGATTCAGGTATATTAAATGCTAAAATAGTATCAATTTCACAATCAGGATTTCTAAACATATTCTTAGCAAGTTCATCAATAGCACCAGACTCAGTTCTTTGAGATATACCTACTGCTAAAACATGATTAGATAAGTTAAGAACATCTCCACCTTCTATATGATAAGGTAAATATCTATCATAGTATTTATTAATCTTTCCTTTATATTCAGGATGATAATTAAATATATATTCAGCATATATAGTTTCTCTATTTCTGGTAACTGAATACATTTTATTTAAGATAACACCATTACCTGCACTAGCAAATGGATCTCTAGTAAAATATAAATTAGGCATAGGATCAGCCAAAAACTCAGATTCATCACTAACTAAATCAACTAAAGATTTTTCTACTTCTCTCTTCTTTCTAGGTATTTCTTCTATCTTAATACCTTCCATAGTTTTAAGAACAAGTTCTTTCTTATTAACAAAACTCTTTAAATAATCAAAAACCAATTCTTTATACTTTGGAGTTCTAATACCAGCCTCAAAAATAAATTGTCTAATAAATTTATTTTCAATATCATCTCCAAGTTCTAGTACTTCAGCCATTAAGTCTTCAAGATAAACAACTTCAATACCATTTTCTTTTAGTATATGAGCAAACTCATCATGCTCTTTTTGAGCTTCAGGTAAAAAAGGAATATCATCAAAAAGTAATCTACTTAATGTATCAGGAGTTAAATTAAGTAATTCATTTCCTGGTCTATGTAATAATACTTTTTTTAAAGTTCCAATTTCACTTTTTACATTAATAACATTATCCACTAATATTCTCCCTTCTTATGTAGTTTCCCTACTATAATAATTATAACAACATTTTATGTTTTTTACAAACATTTTTATACTATTTTTTAATTATTTGTTTTATTCAAAAATTCCATTAATCTCTCATTATCTTTATTATTAAACACTTCCTTAGGAGTACCATCTAAAGCAATTTTACCATTATCCATAAATAATACCCTACTTGCACACTTCTTAACAAAGTTCATTTCATGTGATACTACGATCATAGTCATACCAGTATCAGCAACCTTTTTAATAAGTTCAAGTACATCTCCAACCATTTCAGGATCAAGTGCACTAGTGGGCTCATCAAATAAAATAATATTCGGATTCATAATAAGTGATCTAACAATAGCCACTCTCTGTTTCTGCCCTCCTGATAACTCTTCCGGATAATTATCTTTCTTATCAAGTAAACTAGTTTCTTTAAGAAGTTCTTCTGCTCTCTTTATAGCACTATCCTTATCCATTATACCAAGCTTAACAGGAGCCAAAATAATATTATCAAGTACAGTCAGATGTGGGAATAAATTAAATTGTTGAAAGACCATACCAATCTTTTCTCTTACCTTAGGTAAATCAGTATTCTTACTAGTAATATCAATCCCCTCAAATATTATTTTACCACTACTAGGTTTTTCTAACATATTAATACATCTAAGTAAAGTACTCTTACCACATCCTGAAGGACCAATTACTGATATAACTTCTCCTTTTTCAACATTAAAAGATATACCTTTAAGTACATTAAGTTTATCAAAACTTTTCTTTACATTTTTAACTTCTAACACGATTAAGTCTCCTTTCCATTACATTAACTAATTTAGATAGACCAAGAGTCATAATCAAATATATTATTGCAATAATAATAAGCGGAAAGAAATAATCATATGTTCTTGAAGCAATAATATCTGAAGCCTTAGTAAGTTCAATAATTCCAATATAAGCTCCTACTGAAGTTTCCTTAAGTAAAGTAATAAACTCATTACCAAGTGCAGGTAATATATTTCTAATAGCCTGAGGTAATATAATTTCTCTCATTACTGTTCTATATCTAAGGCCTAAAGAAAAGCCTGCCTCCATTTGCCCTTTTGGTATAGAATTAATACCAGCTCTTATAATCTCTGAAACATAAGCACCAGAATTAATACCAAAAGCAATAATACCTACAATTACAATATTAATATTTACTGACTTAAAAATAACGTAATAAATTATCATAAGTTGTAGTATAACAGGAGTACCTCTAATAATATTTACATAAAGATTTGCTATTTTATAAAGTAATTTATTTTTACCATTAATTTCATAATTATTTCTAATAAGTGATATTAATATACCTATAACAATACCAATAATAACAGCAAATAAAGCAATAATTATTGTATGAAATAAACCTTCAAATATATATTCATATCTATTATCATAAATAACTGTCTTATAAAAAGATTTACCAATATTGCCAAAAAAATCAAATATTTTACTAAAAAAGTTTAAATATTCATTCATTAGTACCTCCTTACGAAGTATGTTTTATTACAAACTCTTCTATTTTGCCTTCTTCTTTTAGTCTGTTAAGAACTTTATTAATTATATTAAGTAATTCACTATTACCCTTTTTAACTACCATACCATAACTATCATTAGCAAGACTACCTTCAAGTATCTTTAATCCATTATTACTACTAATTATCTCTTTAGCGGGTAATTCATCCATAACTACAGCATCTACTTTATCACTTTTTAAATCTTCAATAGCGGCCAAATATTTCTTTTGTCTAACTATTTCTGCATTCTTATAATTATCTGTAACATAAGTATCTGCTATACTACCAAGTTGTACTGCTATTTTCTTATTATCAATATCTTTAGTACTAGTAATAGCGCTATTTTCTTTAACAATAACTACTTGTTTACTAACAGAATAATTAACAGAAAAATCTACTTCTTCTGCTCTTTCATCACTATAACTTATACCAGCGGCTCCAAAATCAGCCTTACCAGTTTTTACTTCATTAATAATTGAATCAAATGCTACATCTTTAACAACTAATTTTTTACCCATTTCTTTTGCTATTTCATTAGCAATATCTACATCTACTCCTACTATTTCACCATTATCATAATATTCATAAGGAGCAAATCCTGCTTCAGTAACCATAATAAGTTCATTTTCATTCTTACCACAACCCACTAAAAATATTAGCATAAATACTAATAATAATACTTTCTTCATATATATAATTACACCTACCTATCATAAATATTATAACACACAATTTAATATTTTTATATAAGTTTTTTATATAAAAATATTTATTTTTTATATTCACTTTAATTCTAAAGTATTAAAGTGTTGTTATTAGCCTAAGGTCTAATAACAATGTATCAAAGATACCTATTATATATAAGCCATAAATATATATCAAAAAAAGACTATTACTAGTCCTTATACTTCTTCTATATCAATATTTCTATCATGCTTAATACTTTCCCAATTACATTTCTTTAAGAATAGACAAACAAAGTTAACTGGAGCCCAACTTAATATAAATAAATCAAAGAAAAGTATTCCACCAATATTATCTTTAATACTCTTATTATACTTCTTAAGTAGGAATGCTCTAAGTACAACACCTATTACATAAGAACATAAAGATATTGCTAAAGTGCTAATAAAGTATCCGATAGTTAGACTTTTAAAATTAATAAATAAACCTAATATAGCAAATATTGGAGCTAAATTACCAATAACATGTACTACTATTGATAAATAAAATATAATAATATCAAAACATTCAAATCTTCTATTTTTAAAGCCAGCCTTTATAAGTTCAGTAAAGTAACCTCTTAAACATTCCATAGTTCCTATAGACCATCTTTTTCTTTGTTTTAATGATGGTATAAACTTATTAACTTGTTCATCATAAGTAATAGCTTCATCATTAAATGCTATTTTTTCACCATTAATAGCGCACATAGCCACAAACTCAATATCTTCAGTAACAGTCTTAGGATCATAACCATTCTTATCAATAAGTTCCTTCTTTATAACAAAACCAGTACCATTGATAAAAGAGGACTTACCTAAATTATATCTTGATTTATTAAGAAATAGATTTTGAATATAATACATAATAGCATAACTACAACTAAGCCAATTATCACTAACATTCTTAGTATCTCTAAATCCTTGTACTACAGAATAACCCATATTAAGACTATCATTCATCTTACTTAAGAAATCTCTATGTACTAAATTATCAGCATCAAAAATAACATAAGCATCTATATCTTTTTCTTTTTTTAATTTATTAAAAGTAAACTTAAGAACTTCTCCTTTAGATTTAACTTTCTCTGTACAAACAATAACTTTAGCACCAGCCTTTCTAGCCTCTTCCTCAGTATTATCAGTACAATTATTAACAATAACATATATTTCATAATGTTCTTTAGGATAATTTTGTTTCTTTAAACTTTTAATTAAATTAGCAATAACTGCTTCTTCATTTCGTGCAGCTATTATAACAGCAAAATTATTCTTTTTATCTACTAAAACTTTTTCTTTTTTCTTTTTAAATATTCCTATAGCCATAATTACAAAGTATAACAAGTAAAAACTGGTTATTACCATGACAATATAAGTTAAAATTTTTAACATTTTTTCACCACCATAAATTGTACTACTATAAATAGTACAATTTAATAATACATCAGTATTAAGTAATTGTCAACACTATTATTGTAATTTGTCAAACTTGACATTTATTGTATCAGTATAACCATCATAAGAAGTAATACCATTTCCTTTATTAGGTCCTATAGTTAAATAAAAAACAAAATCCGTTAAAAATAATATACTTAATATAATAGTCAAAAACTTAACATAATTTTTATCTAATTTATGAAATAAATCGAGTAATAATGGTGTAACAATATAAATACTCGCAGTACATCCAAATCCAAAAAATAATAATCCTTCCAAGCATACTCTACCATTGATATTAAAGAAATAACCAGTATAATCCCACCATCTCGTATTAAAAGCAAGTTCCATAAATAAAGAACTAAAGTATTCTACTATGCCACACAATATTACTGAAGCAAAAAATACTAGTGTTGGATTATCACGATACTTATTAAGTAAAACTAAAGTAAGTACTCCGCCGCATCCATATATAGGAAGCCAAGGACCATATAAAGAGCCCCTATTAACAAACACTCCATCACTAAACAAATGTAATATTACTTCCCATAAATAACCAATAAAGGCAAAGGCAAAAAATAATAGTATAAGTTCCCAAATGTTATATTTAATCTTTTCTATTTTTTTCTTTTCTCTTTTAGTATCATATGGATATTCTTCATCTAACTGAGGACCATCTAAATCTTCTTTTAAACATTCATATCCTAACATTTTACTAGTAATATAATTCTTTCTTATATTCATATATAATTCAGTATAAGAGCATTCTTTATAAGGATTAGTAACAAGTAAATTAAATGTATTAAATGTACATATACCAAATATATAGTAAGGTACAAAACTTAAATCTAATAAAAACATCTTCCATCTATAACCATTAGTCATATTTTTAGATAATCTAATGACATCATCAGACTTCATATCAGGATTTTCCGAAATAATATAAGGAACAAAATAATAAGAATAATGTTTAATAATACCACCAATTATAGTAAACGACCACAAAAATTCATATAGACACTTCTTAAACATAACTTTTGCTATATTCTTATATTTTTTATCTTGATAAGCAAATAATAATCTTTTCATTCTAATTTTCTTATATTTTCTATTTTCCAAGAAAAATCTCGCCTTACCAACTTTGATTACATTACTTCCAAAAAGCCAATATAAAAATCTAACTAAAACACCAATAAAGATAATAATACCAGAAGTTATTTTATTCTTAAAAACCAGTTCATTAACAGCATTAAGAACTCCAAATACAAACGAGTTAGAACTATGAATATTATTAACAAAAGTAGCAATAATACCTTTAGTAGTCCCATTCAAATAAGTATCTACTTTATCTTTAGTTTTATATGCTGACTTAATAAAATCTCTTACTATTTGCGAATTACTTTTATTATCTAAAATACCACTTTGATGAATTAAATTACTATTATTAGAATTATACTCATTTCTTATTAAGTATATAGTAGAACCACCAGTCATAATTGCAGTAATAAAACATACTGCTACTACCTTCCAGAAATTGCTTTTATATATTCTTTTACCTTTATTTCTTACTTCTTTAATCATACTAACTACCTCAGATAACATTTTATCATATTTATATCAAGAAAAAAAGAACTATTTAAAGTTCCAATAAATTAAGTACTGAAGCAAATACTAGCCATAATATATAAGGTATCAGTAAATAACTAGATAATTTATTTTCTTGATAAAACTTATATATCATATATCCTACTATTAAAATTAATATAAGTATCCAAAAGAAAGCCAATACCTTTAACTTAAATAGAAAGAATATAATAGGCCATAGTAAATTAACTATTAAATTAATCTTATAAATATTAAGTAACTTTTTATTATCACTAATAATATAACTAGATATACCCATAAGTATATATAATACACTCCATACTACAGGAAAAAGCCATCTAGGTACTGGACCATTATAACTAGAACTACCCTTCATAGTAATAAGACCAATCAAAGCACCAAGTACTAAAGGAATTGCTATAAAAATAGCTAGTTTCTTATAATTAATATTCTTCATATATATCACACTATATTAATATGTAATATATAGATAAATATGCAAAAAAGAATTAAATTAATAATTCTCTTTCTTGATCTCAAAATAACTTTGTGGATGATTACATACAGGACATACTTTAGGAGCTTCTTTTCCAATAACAATATGACCACAATTTCTACATTGCCATATTCTATCTCCCTCACGAGAAAATACTAAACCATCTTTTACATTAACAAGTAATTTTCTATATCTTTCTTCATGTTCTTTTTCAATCTTAGCAACTTCTTCAAATAAATAAGCAAGTCTAGTAAATCCCTCTTCTCTAGCAGTTTCAGCAAAACCTTTATACATATCAGTCCATTCATAGTTTTCACCTTCAGCAGCCGCTAAAAGATTATCCATAGTACTAGGAATTTCACCACCATTTAATTCCTTAAACCACATCTTAGCATGTTCTTTTTCGTTATTAGCAGTCTCTTCAAATATATCTGCTATTTGTTCAAAACCATCTTTTCTAGCCTTTGAAGCAAAATAAGTATATTTATTTCTAGCCTGTGATTCACCAGCAAAAGCAGTCATTAAGTTTTGTTCAGTTTTACTTCCTTTTAATTTCATTATAAATTTTCCTCCCTTTGGCATTTAGTACAAATGCCCCTATATTTTATTTCATAATCAACTACTAAATTACCATTTATATACTTTTTAACATTTTTATCTCTTGCTACATCAATAACATAACCACATCTAGTACATATAAAATGATCATGAATATCATTTCTATCATATCTAAAAGTACCATCAACTAGAAAAAATCTAATTTTATCGTTATCACATAACCAAGATAAATTACGATATACTGTCCCCAAACTAATATTAGAAATAATCTCTCGAGCCTTATCATAAACCTGATAAGCATTCAAGTGATCATAACTATTATTAATTATATCTAATATACATTCTCTTTGTTTAGTATTACGCATATCTCTCTCCTTATTAGTAATGATTACTAATAAAAGTATACAACATAATATATATAAAGTCAATTAGTTTTAATTTACTTTCTAAATAAATAACATATAATTAATTGGTGATAAATATGTTTACATTAAAAGATGTATTAGAAGTGTCAAATAAGTTAAATATTAAATTTGATAAATTTACAAAAGAAGAATTATTAACTGGAATGAATATTGAATTAGAACATGGAACAATAAATCCTGAAACCAATGTAACCAACGACAATTTAATACTAACTACTAAAATAGCTTTAGCCCATTTAAATGAATTTCCCAATTATTACAATAGTAGATATGGACTAACTATGTTTGAAAAATTTCTCAAAGAAAAAATGAATGAAAAATAATATCATTCATTTTCTTTATTTACTAACAAATCAGCAAGTTTAGTAACATAACCAGCTCCTAAAGTAAGAATTAAATCTCCCTTATTAACATATTCAGACAAATAAGTTTTAATATCATCATAATCACTTATATGAAAAGCCTCTTTACCATATTTCTTTATTTCTTTAATAATATCTTCTTCTTTAATACCATAAGTATTATTTTCTCTCGCAGCATATATATCAGTAATAATAATATGATCAAAATCGCTAAGTACTTTAGCAAAAGCTTCTTTATGTTTATAAGCCCTTGAATAAGTATGTGGTTCAAATATAACCCAAGTTTCATTATGCTCCATACCATGAATAGCCTTTGCGGTAGCCTCTATTTCGGTAGGATGATGTCCATAGTCATCATATACTTTAGCTCCCATGAACTCACCCTTATATTCCATTCTTCTTGCGGCCCCCTCATAATCTTTAAGGCCTTCTTTAATATCATTAAAATCTATACCATAAGCCATAGATAGTGCCACTGTAGATAAAGCATTAGATATATTATGTCTTCCAGGTACAGAAAGTTCAATAGTACCTAAATTCTTATTATCATAAATAACATCAAATATACCGCAGCCATCTTTATTAAATTTAATATTATCAGCCATATAATCAGCTTTATTATTAATACCATAAGTAATAACTTTAGCCTTAGTATGTTCTTTTAAATGATTACTATTATCATCATCATTATTAATAACTAAATAACCATCGCTAGGTAAATGACTAACATACTCATAAAAAGATTTCTTAATATTATCTAAGTTTTTAAAATAATCCAAATGATCATTATCAATATTAAGTACAATAGCGGATTTTTGTTTAAAGTTAAGATAACTATCACAATACTCACAAGCCTCAATAATCAAAGTATCACTCTTACCTACTCTATAATTACCATTAATATTCTTAAGCATACTACCAACTTGAATAGTAGGATCCATATTACCCTTTAAAAATATACAAGAAAGCATTGAAGTAGTACTAGTCTTTCCATGCGTACCAGCTACTCCTATAGTATTAGAATATAATTTAGTAATTTCTCCCAAAAACTCTCCTCTTTCCATCATAGGAATATTATTCTTTTTAGCCTCAATCATTTCCTCATTATCATCTTTTATTGCGGCAGTATATACTATAAAATCTATATCTTTAGTAATATTATCTTTACTTTGTGGTATAAGTACTTTAATACCTTGACTAGTAAGTTTATCAGTAACAGAAGATTCCATTCTATCACTACCACTAACTTTATATCCCATATTAACAAGTATATCAGCAATACCACTCATACTAATACCACCAATACCCATCATATAAATATGTTTGCCTTTTTCCAAAAATAAACTTTTCTTATATTTTAGTATTGTATCTTTAAATAATTTACCTCTCACTTCAAAATCAGGAAACTGATCCCAACTAGCACAAGCAGGACTAAGAAGTATAATATCTTCTTCTTTAGAATTATCATAAGCAATACCAGTAGCCTCTACTAAATTATCACACACTATACATTTAATTTTAATTCTATCACAAAATTCTTTTATTCTATTTTTAGTTTCACCATAAGCTACCACTAACTTAGTATGTTTCATAGGCTCTTTTAATTCTTCAAAAGAATGGCCCCTATCAGTACCACCCATAATAAGAATAGTATCTTTATCAAAAGAGTTAAGTGCTATAACAGTAGATTCAGTATTAGTACTCTTAGAATCATTATATACTTCTCTGCCATTAATATTACCAACATACTCAAGTCTATGTTCAACACCACTAAAAGTACTAACAACATCTTTAATTATTTCATCACTAACACCATACACTTTTGTAGCAAGAATAGCACACATAATATTTTGATAATTATGATTACCCTTTAAAATAATCTTACTAGTATCAATATATTTTCCATCTTTATAATAAATAAAGCCATCTTTATAATAACAATCAGTTTTATTATCACAAGAAAAATATTCTTTAGTACTAACAATATCACTAGTAAGTTCCATCTCTTCACTATTATCCATATTAATAATAGCTATATCATCTTTACTATGATTATTAAATATTTTCTTCTTAGTCATAACATATCTTTCATGACTATCATGAAAATCAGTATGACATTCGTATATATTAGTCATAACAGATACATTAGTCTTAAAATCATACATATCACATAACTGATGATCACTTATTTCCATAACTAAATAACTATCTTTTTTAATATCTTTAGCATAATGACATAAAGGAGTACCAATATTACCCGCTAAAATAACCTTATCACCAAAAGCCTTTTTCATTATTTCATATATAATACTAGTAGTAGTAGTTTTACCATTAGAACCAGTAACACCAATTATCTTAACATTTTTATCAATATAATGATAAGCAACTTCTACTTCATTAATTACTGGTATACCAAGTTCTTTAGCCTTAACTACACAAGGATGAGTATATTTAATACCAGGATTTTTAACCATAATATCAAAACTATCATCTAAGTATTCTATTGGATCATTGCATATCTTAACAGTAACACCAAGTTTTTCTAATTCTTCTACTTTATCTTTTTCCTGCTCTTTCATATCAGTAATAAATATCTCATTATCACTAGAAAGTAATTTAGCTACTTCATAACCACTTCTAGCCATTCCTAATATAAATATTTTTTTATTTTTATACATAATTTCACCACCATCAAAATATTTAATACAATATAAATTATACCATATAATTACACTAAAATATATAAATAACATATCAATTTAATTCCAATTTTACATTTTGGCAGTTTTTTATTTTACATTTTGGCATAAAAAAATAGTTAAGGTTATTCCTTAACTATAACAAAACTCTTATACACTACATCATATCCAAGTTCTTTAGTAAATAGTTCTATCATACTATCATTAATTATAAAACTAATAATACTACTATTCATAGTAATAAATTTACTATTAAGTTCTAATATAATTCTCTCATCTTGAATATTTTGTTTAACTAAATTACATACTATCTCATTTTTTGAAGATAAATATCTAATATTATACATATCAATCTCTGCAAGTTCCTCTTTATATTTAGAATTACTATCAGTAACATCATCTTTCATTAAAGAAACATATATTTCTTTACATTTATAATTATTACTTAATACATCCATATATTTATCATTATATAAATCTATAATTAAATGAGTTCTAACTACTAATATATTATTTAAATAATTAATAATATCTAAAAACTTATCTTCTTTTACCTTATTATTAACATACTTAATAGATATCTTATCTTCATCACTAAGCATTTCAAAAGCAAGTAAATAAATATCATCATCTTTAACAGCATAATATTCTAATTTATTAATATTAAGTTCTATCTCTTCTGCAGTATCAATATCCCTTATAAATTCTTTAATATTATCTTTATTTAATTTTTCAATTTTCATAAATTTCTCCTCACAGATAATATTATACACTATATTACATTATTTTACAAATACAAAGTAAAAACATTTGAAGTACTTTCTTATCTTATATTTTTGTAATTATGTAATAATCATATCGGTATTGTAGTAAATACACCAAATAATAAACAACATCATAATATATACCTTCTCTTATATATAATAGATGTTGCTGACATATTAAATTAAGACTCTTTAGAGGAGGCTTAATTTAACACTCTAAGACCTTAGGCTTAGAGTGAACAAAAAAAGAGTTATAAAACAAACTACTCTATAACTCAATTATTTCTAACTTTTTCTCTAACATAACCATTAAGTTTTCCATTATTCAGTTCTAACTCATTCATAGCTAAGCATACACACCACCAAGCATTAACTAAATTATCTTCATTAAATAATGAATTAAAATACTGAATATCACTAGCAGTAGAAAACAAAGTATCATATAAAGACTTTTTATCTAGCTTAACTTCACTATTATCATTATAAGCAAAAATACAATCATTCTTAATTAACATCTTCTTATAGTATAAGATAGCATTATATATATTAGTTCTAACTATACCACTACTATTATTTCTACATATATATAATCTATTCAAAGTATCAGTCATACACTTAATTAATTCATTAATATTCATATATATTCTCCTCTTATTAAACAAATAGAAGCCATGTATCAACACGACTTCTATTCTTTTTATTATTAATCCATAAATTCTTCTTCAAGTACTTCAGAAGCATCTTCATCAAAGAATTCCTTCTCTAATGAATAACCAACATCCATATATTCTTTAGCACCAGTACCCGCAGGGATTAACTTACCAATAATAACATTTTCTTTTAATCCTTGTAGTTTATCTACTTTACCTTTAACTGAAGCTTCAGTTAATATTCTAGTAGTTTCTTGGAATGATGCAGAAGATAAGAATGAATCAGTTTCTAATGCTGCCTTAGTAATACCAAGTAATATTGGTTGTCCAATTGCAGGTTTCTTACCTTGAATAATAACATCTCTATTACCCTTAGTAAACTCTTGTAGAGAAACAGTAGTACTAGGTACAAATAAAGTATCTCCAGCTTCCATAATTCTAACTTTAGAAATCATTCTTCTAGCAACGATCTCAACGTGTTTATCATTAATATCAACACCTTGTGATCTATATACCTTTTGAACTTCTTTTAATATATATTGCTGAACAGTATTAGGATCAGTTACCGCAAGTAACTCTTTAGGAGACACAGAACCCTCAGTAAGTCTATCTCCAGCTTCGATCTTATCTCCCTTTTCTACTCTAAGTTTAGCACCGTATAAAGTAGTATGTTCTCTAGTTTCAGTATCATTCTTAACATATACCTTAAATTTACCACCAGCATCTTCAATCTTAGTAACAACACCACCAATTTCAGATATAGTAGCTTTACCTTTAGGCATTCTAGCTTCAAATAATTCTTCAACTCTCGGAAGACCTTGAGTAATATCGGCTCCAGCAACACCACCAGTATGGAATGTTCTCATGGTAAGCTGAGTACCAGGTTCACCAATAGATTGAGCTCCCATTACACCAACAGCTTCACCAATTTCAACAATATTACCAGTAGCAAGATTTCTACCATAACAATGTTGACAAACACCATGGTCAGTCTTACAAGTAAGTACTGTTCTAATTTCAACTTCCTTAATACCAGCCTTAATTATCTTATCAGCAATAGCTTCAGTAATATATTCATTTTTATCAATAATTACTTCTTTAGTTTCAGGATTAATTACTTTCTTATTAGTAAATCTTCCTAATATTCTATCATATAATGGTTCAATAATACCATCTTTATCATCCATAAATGCACTAACAAGTACACCTTGAATAGTACCACAATCCTCTTCTTTAACAATAATATCTTGTGCTACATCAACAAGTCTTCTTGTCATATAACCAGAATCCGCAGTCTTTAAGGCTGTATCCGCACTACCTTTTCTAGCACTATGTGTAGATAGGAAGAATTCAGATACTGAAAGACCTTCACTAAAGTTAGATAGAATTGGGATTTCAATAGTTTCACCATTAGGTTTAGCCATTAGTCCTCTCATACCAGCAAGTTGTACGAAGTTAGAGATAGATCCTCTAGCCTTAGAATTCATCATTATGAATATTGGATTATCAACATAACTCTTAGCATAACCTTGTAATTCATCTTGAATTTCTTCTTTAGCCTTAGACCAAATATCAATAACAAGATCAAGTCTTTCTCTATCAGTAATAAGTCCTCTTTGGAACTGTTTATTAACTTTCTTAATTTCTTCATTAGATTTCTCAATAACTGCATGTTTATTCTTACTAACAACAACATCAGATGCTGCAATTGTAATACCAGAGAATGTAGAATACTTAAATCCTAAATCCTTAAGTTTATCAAGAAATATACTAGTTTCAGTAGTCTTATATCTCTTAAACATTTGAGCAATAATCTTCTCTAAAGCTCCCTTATTAAATGGAGTAGAAAGTGGCATATTACTAATTATTTCAGGAATATTCTCACCATAATCAATAAAGTACTTACTAGGAGTAAATCCTTCAATATTTTCACTAGTAGACTCACATAAGTAAGGGAATGAATCAGGTAATATTTCATTAAATATAATCTTACCTGGAGTAGTAACTAAATACTTATTCTTAACACTATCTAAGAATACCTTATGCTTAAATGAATTAACAGGAATAGCAATTCTAGTTTGAAGCTTAATTTCTCTTCTTTGATAAGCCATTAAAGCCTCATTAGAATTCTTAAATACTCTACCTTCACCAGGAAGTCCAGCCTTCTCCATAGTAATATAATAGTTACCTAATATCATATCCTGAGATGGAGTAACAATAGGATCACCATTTTTAGGAGAAAGAATATTATTAGAACCAAGCATTAATATTCTAGCTTCAGCCTTAGCCTCTTCACTTAAAGGTACATGTACAGCCATCTGGTCACCATCAAAGTCAGCATTAAATGCAGTACATACAAGTGGATGAAGTCTAATAGCTTTACCACTAATTAACTTAGGTTCAAATGCTTGAATACCAAGTCTATGTAAAGTAGGAGCTCTATTAAGCATAACAGGATGCTCTTTAATAACATCTTCAACAATATCCCATACTTTAGGATCTTGATTATCAATCATCTTTTTAGCGGCCTTAATATTATTAGCAATACCCTTCTCAGTTAAACCATGAATAACATGAGGTTTAAATAGTTCAAGTGCCATTTCCTTAGGAATACCACATTGATACATCTTAAGATCAGGTCCAACAACAATAACACTACGACCAGAGTAGTCAACTCTCTTACCAAGTAAGTTTTGTCTAAATCTACCTTGTTTACTCTTAAGCATAGAACTTAAACTCTTAAGTGCTCTATTACCTGCTCCAGTAACACTTCTGCCTCTTCTACCATTATCAAATAATGAATCAACAGCCTCTTGAAGCATTCTCTTTTCATTTTGAACAATAATTGAAGGAGCACCAAGTTCCATTAATTTCTTAAGTCTATTATTTCTATTAATAACTCTTCTATATAAATCATTTAAGTCACTAGTAGCAAATCTACCACCATCAAGTTGTATCATTGGTCTAAGTTCAGGTGGAATAACAGGAAGAGCCTCAATAATCATCCATTCAGGCTTATTACCAGATTGAACAAATGAATTAATAACATCAAGTCTCTTAACTAGTTTAACTCTTCTTTGTCCAGTTGCACCCTCTAATTCCTTTTGAATTTCTCCTAGTTCTTTATTAACATCTACTTCAGAAAGTAATTCCTTAACAGCTTCAGCACCCATACCAACTCTAAAAGTATTACCATATTTTTCATAATATGCTCTATACTCTTTGTCAGATAATGTTTGCTTCTTAACTAAAGTAGTAGCTCCAGGATCAAGTACAACATAAGATACAAAGTATATAACTTCTTCCAAATCTCTTGGAGACATATCAAGAGTAAGTCCAATATAAGATGGAACACCCTTAACATACCAAATGTGACTTACTGGAGTAGCAAGTTCAATATGTCCCATTCTCTCTCTTCTAACAGAGGATTTAGTAACTTCTACTCCACATCTATCACAAACTATATTCTTGTATCTAAGTCTCTTATACTTACCACAAGAACATTCATAATCTCTCGTAGGTCCAAAGATCTTTTCGCAAAATAGTCCATCTCTTTCAGGCTTAAGTGTTCTATAGTTAATAGTCTCAGGTTTAATAACCTCACCATAAGACCAAGATCTTATCTTCTCAGGTGATGCAATTCCTATTTTTAAAGCTTTAAAATTATTAGCCTCTAACATTAGAAATCATCTCCTTCCATATCAGTATCTTCAAACTCATCTTCTCCGAAGTCATCATCAAACTCATCATCAGTTTCCTCATCAAAGTCATCATCTTCTTCATCATCAAAATCTTTAAGTACTTCTTCTTTATTAATTACTTCTTCAGCAATAGGATCTTCATCCTTATCTGCATTTTTTTCAAGTTCATCAAAAGATACAGTTTCATCTTCATTATTAATAACAGATATATCAAGTCCTAAAGCTTGGAATTCTTTTATTAATACCCTAAATGCTTCAGGTATACCAGGTTTCGGTAATGGTTGACCCTTAACTAAAGCTTCATATACTTTAACTCTACCTACAACATCATCAGATTTATAAGTAAGAATTTCTTGAAGTACATGAGATGCACCATAAGCTTCAAGTGCCCAAACTTCCATTTCACCAAATCTTTGTCCACCAAGTTGTGCTTTACCACCAAGTGGTTGTTGTGTAACAAGTGAGTAAGGACCAGTTGCTCTAGCATGTAATTTATCATCAACCATGTGATGTAACTTAATCATATACATTACACCAACAGATATTCTACTATCAAATTCTTCACCAGTTCTACCATCATAAAGAACTGTCTTACCATCAGGATCCATACCAGCTTCTTTCATAGCGGCAGCAATATCTTCTTCCTTGGCACCATCAAGTACTGGAGTAGCAAAATGTACACCAAGTTTCTTACCAGCCATACCTAAGTGTAACTCAAGTATCTGACCAATATTCATACGAGAAGGAACACCCTGAGGGTTAAGCATAATATCAACAGGAGTACCATCAGGTAAGAATGGCATATCCTCACTAGGAAGTATAAGTGAAATAACACCTTTATTTCCGTGACGACCACTCATTTTATCTCCGACTTGAATCTTTCTCTTTTGAATAATATATACTCTAACAACCATACTTACACCACTAGGTAAGTCATCATTATCATCTTTAGTATAAACTTTAACATCGTGAACTACACCATCACCACCGTGTGGAACAGTAAGTGATGAATTTCTAACTTCTCTAGTCTTTTCACCAAAGATAGCATGTAAAAGTTTTTCTTCACTAGTTAAATCAGCCATTCCTTTAGGAGTAACTTTACCTACTAGAATATCTCCTTCATGAACTTCAGTACCAATTCTAACGATACCATGTTCATCAAGATTCTTTCTAGCCTCTTCTCCAACATTAGGAATATCTCTAGTAATTTCTTCAGGTCCTAGTTTAGTATCACGACATTGTAATTCATAATCTTCAATGTGAAGTGAAGTATAAACATCATCTTTAACAAGTCTTTCATTCATAATAACAGCGTCTTCATAGTTATAACCATTAAATGTAGTAAATGCAACAACTACATTCTTACCTAGTGCAAGTTCACCTTTATCAGTACTTGGACCATCCGCTATTATTTGACCTTTCTTAACTTTATCGCCTTCTCTAACTATAGGAACATGGTTAAATGTTTCACCTTGGTTAGATCTTTCAAAAGTAGCTAAATAATAAACATCTTCACCTTTAGCATTCTTAACAACAATCTTCTTAGCGTCTGCATAACTAACAATACCATCAGCCTTAGCAACTACTACAGAGCCACTATCTCTCGCAGCAATATATTCAGCACCAGTTCCTACATAAGGAGCTTCTGTCTTAAGTAGAGGTAAAGCCTGTCTTTGCATGTTCGCACCCATTAGCGCACGGGTAGCATCATCATGCTCTAGGAATGGTATCAAACTTGTAGTTACAGATACTACTTGTTGAGGAGATACGTCAATATAGTCAACTTTATCAGGACTAACCAAAACATTTTCTCCCTTATATCTACCTGCTACTATACTATCCGTAATTTTACCATCATCATCAGTATTAACAGTAGCTTGAGATATATAATAATCCTCTTCTTCATCAGCAGTTAAGTAAACTATCTCATCAGTAAGTCTACTATCAACTACTTTTCTATATGGTGTTTGAATAAATCCATAATCATTAATTCTAGCATAACTAGCTAGTGATGTAATAAGTCCGATGTTAGCTCCTTCTGGAGACTCAATAGGACAAATTCTACCATAGTGAGATGAGTTAACATCTCTTACCTCAGTACCTGCTCTATCTCTAGATAATCCACCAGGTCCTAAAGCAGATAATCTTCTCTTATGAGTAAGTTCTGCAATTGGATTTGTTTGATCCATAAATTGAGATAACTGGCTACTACCAAAGAATTCCTTGATAACAGCAGTAACAGGTCTAATGTTAATTAAAGTTTTAGGAGTAACAGTCTCAATATCTTGAGTAGTCATTCTCTCTCTAATAACTCTTTCCATTCTACTAAAACCAATCTTAAATTGATTTTGTAATAATTCTCCTACTTGTTTAACTCTTCTGTTACCCAAGTGGTCTATTTCATCTATGTCACCAATACCATCATTTAAATTTAAATAATAACTAACAGTGGCATATAAGTCAGCAATAGTTAAATTCTTAAGTTCACACTTAGGATCATTACCAATAACATGAACAATCTTCTTGTCATCAACATTAGAATAAACCTTAATAACTTGAATCTTATTATGATCTTCTACACTTGCATTAATAGTTAAATCTTCATTAACCTTACACTCAGTAATGCCATAACCATTATCTAAGTATGTAGATAATTCTTCTAATACACCCTTAGTAACTAAAGTATCCTTAGGAATTTTAACTTCACCATCTACTATAATATCTTCAGCAAGTCTATTTCCAAGTAGTCTATCTTTAACATTTAATTTCTTATTAAATTTATATCTACCAACTCTTGCTAAATCATAATGAAAATCATCAAAGAATCTAGTAATTAATTGGTTCTTTGAACTATCAAGGGTAGTAGGTTCACCTGGTCTTAACTTCTCATATATTTCAATAAGAGCTTCATCAGTATCATGTGTAGAATCTTTTTCGATAGTATTCTTAAGATATATATCATTATCAAATAAAGATAATATATCGTCATTAGAAGATAATCCAACCGCTCTTAAAAGAGTAGTCATAGGTACCTTTCTATTTCTATCTATTCTTACATAGATAACATCTTTAGCATCAGTTTCATACTCTAACCAAGTACCTCTTGATGGAATAACTTTAGATGCAAAAACAGGTTTACCATTCTTATCTATCTCTTTAGAAAAGTATACACTAGGAGATCTAACAAGTTGTGATACAACAACTCTCTCTGCGCCATTAATAATAAATGTACCAGCTTCAGTCATAAGTGGCATATCGCCTAAGAATATTTCTTGTTCTTTAACTTCACCAGTTTCATTATTAAATAGTCTAGTTTGAACTTTAAGAGGAGCAGCATAAGTAATCTGTCTATCTTTGCATTCTTTAATTGAATATCTTGGAGTACCGAATTCATATTCACCAAATTCTAAAGATAAACTACCAGAGAAACTTTCAATTGGTGAAAATGTTTCAAAAACCTCTTTAACCCCTTCTGTAGTGAACCACTTGTATGAAGCAGTTTGCACTTCTAATAAATCACTAATTGCTAGTGAATTTTTGATCATAGAAAAGTTTCTTCTTTTTCTATAATCTCCGCTTTGTTTTAACTTATAAGCCATTAATTTTTTCACCCCAATACCTAGATTTTTTATAAAATCAGCCACATTAAAAGATGTGTTACCAATTTATAAGTTTATCAGCATTTAACAAATAAGTCAATAACTTTAGAAATACTTTTTTATTTTTTTTACCAATTTTTATTATTTTTATATAAAAAGAGAAAAAACACCTACTTTACTATAGATGTTTAGTTAAAGATACAATGTAAAATCCCTTATCTTTATTTACAATAGTCACATTATATTTACTTTCTAATTCCTTAATCATTGATTTAACTCCATGATCCTTTCTCATAACAAAATATAACATTCCATTATCATTTAGGTAGTCATATCCTCCAAATAAAAACTTTCTTACTACTTCTTTACCCGCTCTAATAGGAGGATTAGTAATAATATAATTGTATTTCTTATCAACATTATCATAAACATTACTAACAAATACATCAGCCTTAACATTATTAAGTTTAAGATTATCTTTAGCCAAATTAATAGCTCTCTCATTAATATCAATCATATCAATATTAATATTTTTATTAATAGTACCAAGTATTATTCCAACTACTCCTATACCACATCCTAAATCAAGAACTTTTCCACATAAACTGTTGATATCTATACTATCAAGTAAAACTTTAGTCCCATAATCAAATCTATCCTTAGAAAATACACCATTATCACTATATAGAGAAAAATTTCTATTATTAAAATTAAACTTAATTAATCTTCTTTCACTCTTAATATTCTTATCATTATCAAAATATTGACTCATAACAACCACCAACAATATTATAATAAAATAATATCAAAATTACAATATCTTTTTATTCCTTCCGAGCCTGTAGTCTCGTAAGGTGAGTCTGAGCCTAAATCTCATCATCAAAACATAATCAAAAAAAGAAACCACTATTTAGCAGCCTCTAAAATATAATACAAATAAAAACTAACCATTGAATTTATTCTTTAAATCAACTAATTTTTCTTCATTAATAATTGTATCATCATAAGTTATGAAAATATTTACATTGTACTTATTTACATAATCAAAATCAGTATAAGCACTTTCTATACCATCAACTACTAGTAATTCTTTAATCATATCTTTTAAACAATATTCACAACATATATCTTTAATAACAATTATATCCTTACGTATATGACTATTACTAACGCACTTATCAAATGCTATAACAGAAGGGATTTTGTCCAAACCTAAATATATTAATATTTCTTTTGTTAATAGTTCTAAAGATATCTTAGAAGAATCATATTCAACTATAATCTCATTAGTTTTCTTATCTATATCAGCAGAAATAATACCATATGATTTTGATAAATAAAGTAAAAACTCTTCTTCAAAGTCATAATACGAAACATAATCAAACTTTATTTTTATTTTTTCCATATATGCATCACAACAAAAGTATAACACAAATAAAAAGAAAAAGAAATCTAATAAAATAGATTTCTTCATAATTTTAAATGTCTACAAACTAATTATTTTAATTCAACAGTAGCTCCAGCTTCTTCAAATTGAGCTTTAATTTTTTCAGCTTCTTCTTTGTCGATGCCTTCTTTAACATTTCCACCATTGTCAGCAATGTCTTTAGCTTCTTTTAATCCTAAACCAGTTAAATCTCTAACTAATTTAATAACAGCAATTTTGTTAGCTCCAGCAGCAGTTAATACAACGTTAACCTTGCTTGGTCCTTCTTCAACAGCTGCTACTGCAGGTCCTGCTACAGCAACTGCTGATGGGTCAACACCATACGCCTCCTTCATTGCGTCAACTAATTCTTTAATTTCAAGAATAGACATTTCATTTAGTGAATTTATAAATTCTTCTTTTGTTAATTTAGCCATTATATTTTCCTTCCTTTCCTATAATTTATTTTTTATTAATTTTCTTCTTTTTGTTTAGCATATAAATCTAAACATATTGATAAGTCTTTAACAGTACCCATAAGTCCTGCAGCAAGCATTGTAAGCAATCCTTCTCTTGATGGAATTGCAGCATATACAGATAATTCATCAGCAGCTACAACTTTTCCTTCAACGATACCAGCTTTTAATTCAAGTGCTGTATGCTTCTTAGCAAAATCACTGATGATCTTAACAGGAGCAAGTTCATCACTAGAAAAACTTATTGCAGAAGGTCCTTCTAAATACTCATCTAATTTAATATCTAAACTATCAGCAGCTCTTTTAGCTAAAGTATTTTTATATACCTTATAATCAGAGCCTGATTCTCTTAGAGCTTTTCTTAGTTCAGTTACTTCAGCAACATTTAATCCTCTTGGATCAAATACTACTACTGATTTGGCATTTTCAAATTTACCTTTTATTTCATCTACAACTAAAGACTTTTTTTCTAATATTTTTGCATTTGCCATAGTATCATTCCTTTCCTATGCCATAATAAAATCCCTCACTTGCGAGGGATAAAAGACTTGTTATTTTTTATTCCTCGGTAAGATTTTCAAGCTTAACGCCCTTACTGTCTTTGGCATAATATTTTTCAAACAACATTATTATATATTAAATAAAATTATTTGTCAAATGAATTTAAATCAATTTTAACACCAGGTCCCATTGTTGAAGAAATACTAATATTCTTAACATAAGCACCTTTTACTGTTGAAGGTTTAACTTTCATTATTGCTTCAACAAAAGCTTTAAGATTTTCTGCTAATTTAGCATCATCAAAACTTGCTTTACCAATAATGCCATGAACATTTCCGAAACTATCAGTTCTGTAGTTAACTTTACCTTTTTTAGTTTCTTCAATTGCTTTAGCAGTATCAATAGTAACAGTACCAGTCTTAGGGTTTGGCATTAAACCTTTAGGTCCAAGTAATTTACCGATTTTACCTAAAAGTGGCATCATTTCAGGAGTAGCAATGATTACATCATAATCGAACCAAGATTCTTTTTCGATTTTTTGAATCATATCAACATCTCCTACAAAGTCAGCTCCAGCTTCTTTAGCAGCTTTAGCTTGGTCACCTTTAGCAAGAACTAAAATTTTCTTACTTTTACCAGTACCATTTGGTAGAACAACTGCTCCTCTTAATTGTTGATCGTTCTTTTTAGTATCTAAGTTTAAATTCATAGCTACTTCTACAGTACCATCAAACTTAGAATTAGAAGTTTCTTTAACTAATTTAACAGCCTCTTCTACTGAATATGCTTTATTCTTATCAAGTTTTTCTAAGTTAGCAACATATCTTTTACTTCTTTTCATTTTTCTTCCCTCCTTATGTGGTATTTGCGGACTAATATGCATCCTTCCACATAGGTATAAACCTATATGACATATTAATTATTTTTATTATTCTGCGATTTTGATTCCCATGTTTCTAGCAGTACCTTCAACTATCTTCATAGCTTCTTCTACTGTATAAGCATTTAAATCAGGTAATTTAGTTTCTGCAATTTGTCTAAGTTGATCCTTAGATATAGTTGCAACTACTTCGCCCTTACTAGAGCCAGATTTAATACCAGCAACCTTCTTTAATAAGAAAGCAGCAGGTGGAGTCTTAAGTACAAAATCAAAACTTCTATCATCATAAATTGTAATAACTACTGGAACGATATCTCCCATTTTATCTCTAGTTGAATCATTGAATTTAGTACAAAACTCTTGTAGATTGATACCTGCAGGTCCAAGTACAGTTCCTACTGGAGGAGCTGGTGTTGCTTTTCCTGCTGGAATTTGTAATGTTATTTTCTTAGTAACTTCTTTAGCCACGAAAAACACCTCCTATTAAATTTTATTTTCGCGTGTGGTCCTATCAGCGTCCGCCTTCCACTTACTAACATAATAATATGCCTCGCAGAAGTAATGATAGCACACTTTTTTAAAGTTTTCAACTATTTTTTATCTAAATTGCTATTTTTTTCTATTATATAGTGCTTTTATTCTAATTATACAGTTTCAACTTCTTGCATATCAACTTCAACAGAAGTCTCTTGTCCAAATAAATCTACTAAAACATTTAACTTTTGTTCTTTTAAATCAACAGTATCTATTTTAGCCATCATATCTTTAAATGGACCTGCAATAATTTTAACTTTAGCGCCTTCTTTAAGGTCTTTACTAACATCTACTCTACTCATACCCATACTATTAAGTATCTTATCAACTTCTTGAGGAAGTAGAGGAATAGGTTTAGCACCCTTACCAGAAGATCCTATAAATCCAGTAACACCCGCAGTGTTTCTGACAATATACCATGCTTCATCAGACATAACCATTTCAACTAATACATATCCTGGAAACATCTTTTTAACTTTTTCTTTCTTAACTCCATTTTTATATTCTATTTCTTTTTGTTCTGGAACAATAACTCTGAATATATTTTCATGTAAATCCATAGAGTTAATTCTCATTTCTAGTTTTTCTTTTACTTTATACTCGTAACCACTTACAGTATTTACAACATACCATTCTTTTTTCATTATATCTTACTCCTTAGTAATGCTACTAGTAAATCAATAGCATAGAAAAATACTCCAAAAAAGATCATAAATGCTACTGTTGATACAGAGTATTTAACAAGTTCTTTTTTACTTGTCCATCTAATTCTAGATATTTCTTTTTTTACACCTTTAAAATATTCTATCATATCAAAATCCTCCCAATATTTGATTAAAATAAAAACACCTTTCGGTTGACATAAATATACCACAATAAATACTTATTTGTCAACATTTTTATTGAAGTTTTATTATTATTTTACTTTGAAAAGTCATTCTGTCTTTTCAAATAGTTTTGAGTTTGTAATCTCAAAACTAAAACACTTTTGTTTTATCATATCTGTGGCCAAATTTAATATCTATAATCTTCCTAATTATAAAAGAATAATCTAAGATAGGTCGTATATAAAATAAAAAAAGAATCTATAAGTAATAGACTCTTAATATTCAAATGGCGGCCAATGTAGGGCTCGAACCTACGACCTATCGGTTAACAGCCGAGTGCTCTACCGACTGAGCTAATTGGCCACTTGTTCACTTGACTTCTTAAGTATATAACATTTTTTTAAACTAATCAAGTGTTTTTTTAACTTTTTTAATATTTTATTCATTATTTATAAAAAAATACCTAAAAAAAAGAAAAATCTATCAACATACCTGTTGATAGACATATTTTATAGTTTTTCTAGTTCTTCTCTTAATACCATATTTGTAATACCAGGATTTACTTTACCTGAAGTTTTCTTCATGATAAGACCCATAATAAATCCCGTAACGTTTTTACCGTTTTTATAATCATTAACAATATTAGGATTATCATTAAATACTTCATTAATAATCTTTCTTATTTCTTCTTTATCACTAATTTGTGTACCTTCACTCTTTGCAATATCAAGAACATTCTTATTCTCATCTAGTGCTTTAGTAAATATATCTTTTACTTGTTTATTAGATATTTTGCCATCACTCATCATTTTAATAACTTCGCTAAAATCCTTTGTATCAATATCTATATCACTAATAGATTTAAAGTTTTTATTTAAATATCCAAGTAGAAATCCCACTATAATATTAGCAGTATTTTTAGGATTAGAACCATTACTAATAATACTTTCAAAATAGTCAGATAATTTTCTATCTTTAGTTAAAGTACCTGCATCAACACTGCCAATACCATATTCATCTATATATTTTTTCTTTCTTTCATATTCAAGTACTGGCATATCTTTCTTAATACTATTAATATATTCTTCTCTCAGTTTAATAGGAGGTATATTAGGTTCAGTATAATACTTATAATCTATTGCATCTACTTTACCTCTCATAAATACTGTTGTTTTATTTATTTCATCATACCTTCTTGTTTCTTGTTCAATTACTCCACCTGCTTCAAGTATTTCAGTTTGTCTTTTTATTTCAACTTCAATAGCTTCTTTAACAGTAGTGAAAGAGTTAATATTCTTCATTTCTACTCTTGTACCAAGTTTAGTATCTCCTTCTTTCATTAGAGATACATTAACATCTACTCTTATTTGACCAAGATCTGCTCTTGCGTCACTAACATCTAAGTATAAGAACATATTTCTAAGTGTCTCAAGATAAGCTATAGCTTCTTTTGAAGAACTAATACAAGGATCAGTAACAGTCTCCAGTAGTGGTACTCCTGCTCTATTATAATCAATTAAAGAATAAGTACTTAAATGATCCATATTAGCGGTATCTTCCTCTAAATGTGTATCTTGAATAGTAATCTTTTTTTCTACTCCATCTACATTTATCATTACATAACCTTTAGTACCTATTGGATTACCAAACTGAGTAATCTGATATCCTTTAGGTAAATCAGGATAATAATAATTCTTTCTATCAAAAGTTAGATATTCTGGTATTGTAGAGTTTAATGCTAAAGCTACCATAATACTCTTTCTAACAGCTTCTTTGTTAACTACTGGAAGTATACCAGGATAACCAATGTCCACTACTGATAAATTAGTATTAACATCACCATCACCATTTTTACTAGAACTAAAATTTTTACTATTACTTTTTAGTTCGCAGTGGACTTCTAAACCAATAACGGGAATATATTTACTCATCTTTAGCCACCATTCCTTTACATCCAAGTACTTCTTCTAATTTATTAGCAAGATTAAGCACTAAACTATCTTCTTTTGCTCTACCAGTAATATTAACACTAATAGGCATATTATTAACAAATCCACTAGGAATAGATATACTAGGGAATCCTCCAAAGTTACCAATAACTAAATGATTACCAAGTATTAGATACTCATCTGATAACTTATCACTTGCTTCATTAAATAGCGGTGCAATATCCGGAGCACTTGGCATAATAAGTGCATCATATTCTTTAAATAGTTCGTTCATTCTATCTACAATCATTCTTCTTACTCTGCCTGCATTCAAAAATAACTTTTCTTGATTTTCTTTCTGAAGAACATAACTACCTATAACAAATCTTCTCTTAATAAGTTCTGAAAATCCCTCAGTTCTAGTATTCATCATAATATCATTAATATTATTACCATCTATTCTATTACCAAATGGAATACCAGTTAAATTAGAGTTATTAGAGGTTGCCTCAGCGCAAGATATAACATTATAAGCAGGATATACAGCCTCAAGTAAATCTTTTCTAAAGCTTACTCCCTCTACTTCTATACCAAGTTCTCTGCACTTATCTATAGTCTTATAAAAACTTTCTATTATTTTTTCTAAATTTTCATTACCATTGTTTATCTCTAATGCCTCTTTCATGTAAAACAATTTCTTTCCTTTGACATCATTTGACAAATTATTTACATAGTTAACATCTTCATCAGGTAAACTAGTCATATCTTTATCATCATGACCTTTAATAATATCCATAACATAAGCAGTGTCTTTAACACTTCTAGTAAATACTCCGACATGATCTAAACTTGAAGCAAAAGCAAATAGTCCATATCTAGATATTCTGCCATAAGTAGGTTTATATCCTACCACACCACCATATGCCGCAGGCTTTCTAATAGAATCACCTGTATCACTACCAATAGCAAAAGGTACAATACCGAGTGCCACTGCAGCAGCACTACCCGCAGAACTACCACCAATCATTCTTGTTTTATCCCAAGGATTTCTAACAATACCAGTATGCCCAGTAGTACCAGTACCACCCATTGCAAGTTCATCAAGTACTGTTTTACCTACAAGTACAGCTCCAGCCTCTTTTAATTTCTTATATACAGTTGCGTCATATAAAGGAATATAATCTTTAAGTATATTTGAAGATGCTGTAGTTAATATTCCTTTCGTAGAAATATTATCTTTTAAAGCATAAGGAATACCACTAATAACACTATCACTATCTAATTCTTCTTTCTTATCTAGGATGGTAACAAAACTATTATATTCTTTTTGATACTTAATAGCCTTATCTCTAGACTCATTAAATAATTCCTCACTAGTGGTCTTATCAGTATCTAAAGCCTCTCTTATTTCATCAATACATTTATTAGTCATTATTCCACCACCTTAGGTACCTTTACCCTATTGTCATCATAATCTTTAACATTAATAACCATATCATTAAAATCAATTTCATTTTTATAAACATCTTCTCTTAAATAATCATCATCTAAATTAAGTTCAAAAGGAAATGTCATTGGAGTAACTTCTTCAATACCATCTATCTTATCAATAAATTCCATTTGTTTTAATATAACATCAAACTCATTCTCTAAAGTTTTATATTCTTCATCATTCATCTTAAACATAAGTTTTTTTGCTAAATTATCTAATACATCTCTTGTTATCATAATGCCTCCTCATTTACCTCTATATTATATAACAAATTAATAATAATAACAATATAAAATATTTAATACCAAAATAATATTTTAAACTACTTTTTAGCTACAAAATGTTTTTTTGAAGATGTTTTTTCTAATATTTATTGCAAATTTGGTAATAATAATACCAAGGTATTTAAAATATCATATAATTTATTATAATAAAACTAGTTTTGGAGGTATTATGAAGTTAGGTGAAAAAATAAAACAATTAAGAAAAAGTAAAGGAATATCACAAGAAGAATTAGCAAGTACATTAAAAATAAATAGAAATTTCTTATCAAGAATAGAAACAGGTAAATCAGAACCTACTGCTAGTATGTTAAAAAATATCGCTAAAATATTTAATGTTGATTTAAACTCCTTATTAGATGTTAAAAGTCTTCCATCTGATAATAGCAACAAATTAAAATATATAACTGAGAATTGTAAATATTTAGATGAAAAAGATATAGATTTCATTATCAGAATAATATCAATAATGAAAGAAGAATATGTAAAAGTTAATACAAATTTAGAATAGAATGATATTTATCATTCTTTTTTATATAATTAAGTATGAATAATGACAAAAATGAACTTTTAAAACAAGTTAATATTGATATAATTTTCTTTTTTCTACTAGTGGTTAAAGCTATAATATCTTTTTACCTAATAAATGAAAAGAAAAAAAGTATTTTAAATATACCTAGTATTTCAAATGAGAAGGCAAATAAAATATATTATTATAATCGAAGATTAAACCTTGTTATTGCTATATATTTCTTTTTAAATGCTATGTATAGTTATCAAAATGCTACTACTGAAGAAGAGAAAGAGCAAGAAAAATATTTAGTCGCAGCTACTTTCTTCATCTTACTAGGAGCCTTACTTTATTTACCACTAGGAAATAGTAATTTAATAATTGAAAACTAGTATATTTTTCCTTTTATAAATCATAATAAAGATAGAAAGGAATGATATATAATGTTACCAAGATATTATTTAAATGACTATTTTCCACTTATAGATTCACCATTACTAAAAGAAAAAGAATATATGAAAACAGATATAAGAGAATATCAAAATAAATATATTATGGAAATAGATTTACCAGGATTAAAAAAAGAAGATATAATAATAAACTATGAAAATGGATATTTAACTATTAAGGCTACTAAAACAGTTAATTTAAAAGTAGAAGCTTATATAAGAAGAGAAAGATTTTATGGTGAAGTAAAAAGAAGTTTTTATATTGGCGAAAAGAAGGAATCAGATATTAAAGCTAATTATGAAAGTGGTATTCTTACTATAACTTTTCCCAAAGAAGATATTTTAAAAAATGAAAAACAAAATATTATAATTAAATAATTATTCTAGATTACTATGTAGTCTAGATTTTTTTTATTCACATTAAGCCTAATAGTCTTAATGTGTTATTTTGAGCCCAAGGTCTCAAAATAATATATCTACATATCTATCATATATAAGCCATTGGTATATATTTAATTTTTATTTATTAATTTTAGTAAATATATGATATAATTTTATAGGAGGAGGAGAAAAAGTGGAAAAACAAAACAATAATAAAACTGTTATTGCATTATTATTAGTAATTATATTTATATTAGCTACATTATGCATACTATTTGCAACAGGAACCATAAGTTTTAAAAATAACACTTCAAACAATAATCAAAACAGCAATAACAATGAAAATATAAATGGAAATAATACAATTCCTATTAAAACAGTAAATGCTGATGAATGTAAAAACAGCGAAATCACATTCAATGGAATTACAATCAAATTAGAGCAGGAAAATAACGATTTTATGTGTACTACAAAAAGTTTTACAATTAATAGTAAAGAGGCAAAAGAGGAATTTAAAGGTAGATGGATAGATTCATACACAATATATGATAATAATATTATTGTATTATCTGGTGACACTAGCGGAACACAGTTTGCAATATATAGTTTATCAAATAACTCCATCATAATGGATTTAACACCTGAAACACTCGAAGGATATTGGGCAAAATCTTATACTATTAACAATAACAAAATAGTTATAGATGGTAAAGAATGTGGATTACAGTGTTCTAATGAAGAATCTGGCTACCCTAAAGCAACATTTGAAATAGAATATTCTAATAATTCTTTTTCAACACCAAAACTTGTTGAAAAACTTGCAGCATAGCAGCATAATAAATAAACATTAAATAAAAATGAATAATGCTTTTGTCGTTATTCATTTTTTTATCTATTAATTTTAGTAAATAAATGATATAATCTATTTGAGGTGCAAAATGAATAGTTATGAAAGAGAAGCAATTGGAGATATAGTTATTATAAAAGGATTAGTTTTTGAAAATACTGTCATCGGTAAAAAAGAACCTGACCATGCTTGGAAGGATGGTAGACCTTGTATGATAATATATAGTGATAGTGAACTTGATTACTTATTAACCCTAACATCAGTAGATAGAGAAGGTTCAAAACAGCATTTCAAAATTAATGATGAAAATATACTATATGAAGAAGATTTTAAATATAGATATAATAGAAAAGAAAGAATAGAGAAATCTATTAAAGGCTATGTCAATTTAGAAAACATATACAAAATACACATCAGTGGTCATGATAAAATAGGAAAAGTAACTTTTGAAACATACAAAAATATTTTTAAAGCAATGAAAATGCGTCGTCCAAATCAAACTATTAGAGAAATATTAAATAATGCTGTATCTGTCAGGAGGTAAAAAAATGAATACAAATAATAATTGGAAAGACTATGAATGTATCAAAACTGGAAATGGTGAAAAATTAGAAAGATGGAATAATATAATTTTAATTAGACCGGATCCACAAATAATATGGAATAAAACTGAAAAATGGAATAATTATGATGCTCATTATCATAGAAGTTCTGAAGGCGGAGGTTACTGGGAATTTAAAAAGAAATTACCTGAACACTGGACTGTTAATTATAAAGATTTAACTTTCAAAGTATCACCAACTAACTTTAAACATACCGGTATTTTCCCAGAACAATCGAGTAACTGGGATTTCATAAATAAAAAAATAACCGAATATAGAAAAACACATGATGAAATGCGTGTATTAAATCTGTTTGCCTATACTGGTTGTGCTACAATGATGGCCTCTTTTTCAGGTGCTACTGAAGTAGTTCATGTTGATGCCTCTAAAGGAATAAATGAATGGGCTAAAGAAAATATGAAACTATCGCATCTTGAAAATAAAACTATTAGATTCATAACCGAAGATGTCATAAAGTTTATCGAAAGAGAAAAAAGAAGAGGCAGAACCTATCATGGTATAATTATGGATCCTCCTAGTTATGGAAGAGGACCAAATAAAGAAGTATGGAAGTTTGAAAATGACTTTCCTACCCTACTATCTAAAGTAAAAGATATTTTAGATGAAGATTTTTCATTTCTTTTAATAAGCAGTTATACTACTGGAATAAGTCATATATCATTAGAAAATATATTAAAATTAGAATTTAAAGGTAATAAAATAGAAACTGGTGAAAACACCCTTCCAGTTACAGAAAATAATTTAATATTACCTTGTGGTATATATGGAAAAGTCACCAAAGATTAATATAATATATGAAGATAATCATCTTCTTGTAATTGAGAAACCAGTAGGTATTCCCGTACAAGCTGATAGCAGTAATGCTATAGACTTAATTACCTTGTTAAAAGAATATCGTATAAAGAATGAAAACAAAAAAGGTGATGCCTATATAGGACTAGTACATAGACTAGATAGACCTGTCGGAGGCATCATGGTATTTGCCAAAACATCAAAAGCTGCTTCTAGATTAAGTGATGAAATAAGAAAAAATAATTTTCACAAAACCTATTATGCTGTAGTTGAAGGAACTCTTCCTAAAGAAGGAAAATTTGAAGATTACCTAATAAAGAACGAAAAAGAAAATTTTAGTTATGTTTCAACTAAAGAAAAAGGAAAATATTCATGTCTAGAATATACTCTTATTAGTAGTAAAAACAATTTATCATTAGTTAAAATAAACTTAATAACAGGTCGTTCACATCAAATAAGAGTTCAGTTTTCTTCAAGACATCATCCCCTAGTAGGAGATTCTAAATACGGAAATAATCCTAAGAATATAGACATAGCTCTTTTTGCTAAAACAATAACATTTACTCATCCAACTACTAAAGAAGTATTAACATTTAATTTAGATTTACCAAATAGATACCCATTTAATATATTTAAATAGGTATTTTTCTATATTTTTTTATTTCTAATATTAAAAAATAATGATATAATAAATTAAGAAATGTTTTCACATATTTTTACCATAGTTTTAAACTATAATGGTACAAGGAGGTCAATATGAGAATATATAATTCACTTACTGATAAAGTAGAAGAATTCAAACCAATAAATGAAGAAAAGGTTACCATGTATGTATGTGGTCCTACTGTATATAACTATGTTCATATAGGAAATATGAGGCCAGTAATAACATTTGATATGGTATATAAATATCTAAAATATTTAGGATATGATGTAAAATATGCTTCAAATTATACTGATATCAATCCTAAAATAACCAAGGCTGCTGAAACATTAGGTATGACTGAAAGAGAAGTAGCGGATAAATTTATTAAAGCCTATGAAGAAGATTTAAAAAATTATAATTGTTCTAATATTGATTATAGACCTAGAGTAATAAATTATTTAGACGATATATTTAACTTCATAAGTAAACTAATTGAAAAAGACTATGCTTATGTTGTCGATGGTGACGTTTATTTTAGAGTAAGTAAAATAAAAGATTACGGTATTTTATCAAATCAAAGCATTGAAGAATTAATTTCTGGTTCAAGAGTGGATATTGATGAAAAGAAAGAAAATCCACTTGACTTTGCCTTGTGGAGAAAAACTACCGAAGGAGAAACATTTACAAGTCCTTGGGGTGAAGGAATACCAGGATGGCACACTGAATGTGTTGTTATGATTAATAAATTATTTGGAGATAAAATAGATATTCATGCTGGAGGAGTAGATCTTAAATTTCCACATCATGAAAACGAAATAGCTCAAAGTATTGCATTAAATAATAATTATATTGCTAATTATTGGATGCATAATGGTCATATAAATATAAATAATGTAAAGATGAGTAAAAGTTTAAATAATTTTATCTTAGCCAAAGATTTCATCAAAGAGCACTCTGCTAATGTTATAAAATTAGCCTTCTTAAGTACAAATTATAGACAGCCATTAAATCTAACTGATAAAGTATTTGAGGAAGCACTAGTTATTGATAATAAGATTAAAGCAGTATTAAAAAGTGCTAACAATGAATTAAATATCAAAAATATTCACAATATAAAAGAAGAAAAAGATAGTACATTTGAAGAATATATGAATGACGATTTTAATACTCCAAATGTTATTACATTACTTTTATCTCTTGTTAAAGATTTAAATCAAGAAATAAGAAATAAAGGTAATAATATTCTAACATTAACAAATAAAATATTAACAATAACTAATATACTAGGATTAAGTTATTCTATGCCAGAGTTTACTGAAAAGCAAAAAGAAACTTATAATAATTGGATTAAAGCCAGAGAAGACAAAGACTTTGCCCTAGCGGATACTTTAAGAGAAGAGTTAATAAAAGAAAATATTCTTTAAGGAGGAACTATGGAAAATTTATATTATAGTGATATTATCTACCTAGTATCATTTCTAATAACCCTAATAGCCCAAATATTTGTTTCAACATCTTATAGTAGATATAAAAAAGTATTAAATAGTAAAGATAATACTGGATATGATACTGCAAGAAAGATACTAGACAAAAATAATCTTGAAGATGTAATGATATTAGAAACTAAAGGTAATCTAACTGATCATTATGATCCTAAAAGAAAAGTAATAAAACTATCTACAGATATTTATCATGGTTCAAGTATTGCTTCAGCAGCAGTAGCGGCCCATGAATGTGGACATGCTATCCAAGACAAAAATAAATATATACCTATGCGTATAAGAAGTGCTATTGTACCATTTGTAAATATATGTACTAGATTAGGTTATTTAGCTATCATAATAGGATTAATATTCAATAGATCACCTCTATTTGAAGCTGGTATAATACTTTTACTTGCCATGTTAGTATTTCAATTAATTACATTGCCAGTAGAATTTAATGCTTCAAAAAGAGCTTTAAATGAACTAGAAAAAGAAAAAATACTGGATAAAGAAGAAAAAAGTAGCGCTAGAAATATGCTAGTAGCAGCAGCATTTACTTATGTTGCCTCAGTACTATCCACCCTATTACAAATATTTAGATTAGTATTAATATCATCATCAAGCGATCGAAGACGTTAAGTCTTCTTTTTTCGTCTCACACTTTGTTGTTCGCAGCTTTATGGAGCCTTAAGTCTCCATAAAAACATTATTTGCTTTTTTAAATATATTATGATACAATTAATTTGGTGAGAAAAATGAAAATAAATACCATAGAACTAATAATATCAGCAGTAAGAGAAAGTCAGTATCCCTCTGATAAACTAAAAGAATTCTTACTTGTAGGAAGAAGTAATGTTGGTAAAAGTAGTTTTATTAATACCATTATTAACAGAAAAAACTTTGCTAGAACATCTGCTACTCCCGGTAAAACACAAACCTTAAATTTCTATAAAATAAATGATGAATTTTATCTTGTAGATGCCCCAGGATATGGCTTTGCTAGAGTTAGAAATTCACTAAAGCAAAAGTTTGGATTAATAATGGAAAGTTATTTAAAATCAAGAGACAACTTACAAATGGTATTTTTACTAATTGATTTTAGACATAAACCAACTAATGATGATATTATGATGTATGATTATTTAAAATTTTACAATATACCAGTAACAATAGTATGTACTAAAGTAGATAAAGTATCAAAAAACAATCACAATAAAAATAAACAAATAATAATGAAAGAATTAAATATTCAAGATGAAAAAGATATTATACTATTCTCTAGTATAACAAAAACAGGTAAAAATGAAATATATGATGAAATTGGAAAATATATAAGTTAAAGTTTCTTTTTTCATCTTTTTTCATAAACTACTATGGAAGTGTTAAATGATTATAAAAGAAATAGATAATATAACTTATCAAATAAATTTGCCAAATAACAAAATAAATATCTATAATAAAGATTCACTAGAAAGAATAACAAAAAAGATATTTAAAAAAATAACAAATAAAAAGAAACTAAATCCTCTATTAATACTAGATATTTATGAAAATAATATGTATGGAACAATTATTACTTTAAAACATTATAAAAGTATACTTAATATAAATAATGAATATGAAGTAAAAATACACATCCATACCAATCCAATATTTTTGTATAAAATAGATTACTTTATTATAAATAATCATAGTAACAACAGTATCTATTATTACAAAAATAATTACTATTTAAAACCTAAAAATAATATAAATAAAAAAGAATACTTAAAATTACTTGAGGCATCAGAAATAATATATGAAAATTATGAAGAAATAATTAATGAAGGAATAAAAATAAATATATAGTATTTTTTTTTATTTTCTGTTATAATACTTAGGAAGAGGTGATATTATATGAAAATGCCCACAGTAGCAATAGTAGGAAGACCAAATGTTGGTAAATCAACAATATTTAATAAATTAATTGGTAAAAAAGTATCTATCATTGAAGACACACCCGGTGTAACAAGAGATAGAATCTATGGAACAGTATATCATAATAATTATAAATTCCATTTAATTGATACAGGAGGAATCGATGTATCTGATGAAGACTTCAATAATGAAATAATAATTCAAGCCAATATAGCCATCGAAGAAGCCGATATAATTATTTTTGTTGTTGATGGATTAGAAGAACTAAATCAAAATGATTTTGTAATAAGAGATATTCTAATGAAATCTGGCAAAAAAGTAGTAGTGGCAGTTAATAAATTAGATAATATCAAAAGAGAAGAGAATATTTATAATTATTATGAATTAGGATTTGAAGAAGTAATGCCTATAAGTGGAGAACATTCTCTAGGACTAGGAGACCTACTAGATAAAGTAACTGAAGATTTTAATATCAACTATAATGAAGAAGAAGAACAAGACGATAGAATAAAATTCTGTCTAATAGGTAGACCAAATGTTGGCAAAAGTAGTCTAGTAAATGCCCTATTAAATGAAGAAAAAGTAATAGTATCTCCAATCGCAGGTACTACTAGAGATGCCATAGACACTGAATTCACTTATAATAAAAAGAAATATGTAGCCATAGATACTGCTGGTATAAGAAAAAGTGGTAAAATATTCGAAAAAATAGAAAAATATTCTGTACTACGTTCAATGAAAGCCATTGAAAGAAGTGATGTTTGTCTACTTGTTATCAACGCTGAAGAAGGAATAATCGAGCATGATAAACACATAGCAAGTTATGCCCTTGAAGAAGGCAAACCACTAATAATTGTTGTAAACAAATGGGATACAGTAACTGATAAGAATGATATTAGTACATTCACTAAACTAGTACGCGCAGAATTTAAATTTTTATCATATGCACCTATTGTATTTGTATCAGCATTAACCAAGAAAAGAATATTTACAATAATGCCTGAGATAGACAAAGTATATGAAAATTCTCATAAAGAAATAAAAACAAATATCCTAAATGATGTTATAAGAGATGCTGTTATGTTAAAAGCTCCACCATCATATAAAGGTAAAAGACTTAAAATAACATTTGCTCAGCAAACAGGAACTGTTCCCCCTACTTTTACATTATTTGTAAATAGTGATAAATTAATACACTTTTCTTATGAAAGATACTTAGAAAATAAATTAAGAGAAAACTTTGATTTTGAAGGAACACCAATAAAATTAGAGTTCAAAAACAAACATAATTAACCCATTTAAACCTTCTAACATACAATGTATTAGGAGGTTTTTTTAATGAATTTTTCTGATAATTTTTTTAAACGAATTGAAAAGAAAACTAACGTCGATAAAAATACTATTCTTGACCTAGCGGACAAATTACAAAAAAGTAATATGAAAGATGAGAAAGTATTACGTGAGGTAATTGGAGATTTATCCAAAATGACAGGAAGAGAGGTATCTAAGGAAAAAGAACAAAAAATAATTGAAACAATACTTAATGACAAAGTACCAAATAACTTAGATAAAATGATTTAATGAATAATGTAACCATAGGTATAGTAGCAAGAGATGAAGTATTAAATAATGTTAATTTACAAGTAGTAACAAAAAATAATTTAAAATATATCCACAACAAATGCAACTACATAGCCATACTTAACTACGATAATAGTCCTATCGATACCGAAGTATTAAATTTATGTGATGGAATCATAATACAAGGTGGTAGTGATATCTATTCATATCATTTTCAAATAGTGGACTATTGTTTTCATCATAACATACCAATACTAGGGATATGTATGGGTCATCAAATACTTGGTTTATATAGTAATAATAGTAATAGCGAAGATGACTTAATAAAAATAAATAATCATTATAATAAAGATAAAAAACATATCATAAACATCAAAGAAGACACTATAATGTATAAATTATTTGGACCAACATTAGAAGTAAATACTAGACATCTCTATGCCATAAATAAAGTAAAAAAACCATTCATCGTATCAGCAGTTTCACAAGATAACATAATCGAAAGTATTGAATACATAGATGATAATCATTTTCTACTTGGAGTTCAATTTCATCCTGAAGATTTAGATAATACTGAAGCGCTATATAATTACTTCTTAAAAGAAGTATACAAAAGAAAGCACTAACTTTCTTTTTTTAGTTATATTTCATTTTATTAGACATAATATTTAGTGATAAAAAGAAAAGAGGTATGTAAATGGAAAAAATAGAAGTTATAAAAAGTATTGGCCAAAGATCTGGAGGAGACATATATCTAGGAGTTGTTGGAGCAGTTCGTACAGGAAAATCAACTTTTATTAGAAAGTTTATGGAAAACTTAATAATTCCAAATATTCAAGATGAATATGAAAGAAAGAGATGCTTAGATGAACTACCACAGGCAGCAGCAGGTAAAACAATAATGACTACTGAACCAAAATTCGTTCCAGCTACGGCAACTAAAATTCAAATAGAGGATTTTTCTGCTAATATAAGAATGATAGATTGCGTAGGATATGTAATTCCCGCAGCCAAAGGTTATGAGGATGATAATGGTCCAAGACTAGTTATGACACCATGGTATCAAGAACCAATTCCATTTGTAGAAGCTGCAGAAATAGGAACAGAAAAAGTAATTAAAGATCATTCCACCATTGGAATAGTTGTAACTACTGATGGTTCTATTGGAGAAATACCAAGAAGTGAATATCTAGAAGCTGAAAAAACAGTAATTGAAGAATTAACTTCCATAGGTAAACCATATATAGTATTATTAAATTCCACTCATCCAATGCTTCCTGATACTGAAAGACTCGCAGCTAAAATGAAAGAAGAATACAAAGTACCAGTATTACCAATAAACATCGAATCTATGCAAGAAAAAGATATGTATGGTATTTTAAAAGAAGCTCTATATGAATTTCCTATAGAACAGATAAAAGTAAATATGCCCGAATGGATAGCGGTCCTAAATCCAGATAACTATATAAAAGCAGAATATATAACCAAAATAAAAGAAGCCATAACTGAAGTAAATAAACTAAAAGACATAGATAAAATAAATAATAACTTTACTGAATCAGAATACATTTCAAAATCATATATATCTGAAGTAGATCCAGCGACAGGTGAAGTTACTATAAATCTAGAAGCCCCCGCAGGATTATACAGCCAAGTACTAAAAGATACCATAGGAGTTACTGTTGGTACCAAAGCAGACTTACTTTCATTATTCCAAGAATTAAATGTTGCCAAAAGAGAATATGACCAAATAAAAAATGCTCTAAAAATGGTTAAGCAAACAGGATATGGTATTGCTTCTCCTACTCTTGAAGATATGAAACTAGATCCACCAGAAATAATAAAACAAGGTTCAAGATATGGTATAAAACTTAAAGCCAAAGCTTCATCAATACACATGATAAAAGTAGATGTCGAAAGTACATTCGAACCTATCATTGGAAGTGAATTACAGAGTAAAGAATTAATAAACTACTTAACCAAAAATGAAAACGAAAGTGGTATTTGGAAAAGTGAAATATTTGGTAGAAGCCTAGATGTTATAGTACAAGAAGGTATCCAAGCTAAACTATCAATGATGCCAGATAATATAAGATTTAAATTATGCCAAACACTAACAAAAATAATAAATAAAGGTTCATCTAATATGATAGCCATAGTAATATAAAAAGACTTAATACACGATTAAGCCTTTTTTTCATCTACTTTAATAGCCACTTTATTCTTATTAATTCTATCATTAATTATCTTAGAAAATATAGAATATAATACCGAGAACAAAGGCGTAGCCACAAGCATTCCCCATATTCCTGCAACACTTGCACCAATAGTTACAGAAAATAGTACCCACATTCCAGGAAGACCAATAGATTTACCAACTACTTTAGGATAAATAAGATTACCCTCTAACTGTTGTAAAACAATTATAAATACTACAAATATGATAGCCTTAACTGGACTAATCATAAGAATTAAGAATGCTCCAAGAGCAGTACCAATAATCGAACCAAATACCGGTATTAAAGCAGTAAATCCAATTACAACAGATATTGTAGAGGCATAAGGAAGTCTAAGAACAAGCATACCAATAAAACATAAAGCACCAAATATAATAGCCTCTAAACATTGCCCAGTAACAAAGTTAGAAAAAGTTTTATTAGACATAGTGGCTATATCAGCAATCTTATCACTAACTCTAGGTTTCAAATAAGCTTTCATAAGTTTATCCACTTGTCTCTTCAAAGTTTCCTTCTGAGCAATAATATATATGGCAAACACAAGAGAAATAATACCCTTACTAACAATACTAATAATTGAAGTAGCAACTTCAGTAGTAATAGATAAAACATCTTTAGAATTACCCTTTATATAATCAGTAATAACCTTAGTAAAATTATCCAAATATTCACTAACTTTATTAATAGTCTTTTCTCCAACATCAAATTTTCCAAGTATATCAATAACATCTTCCTTATATTCAGGTAAAGTTTCAGAGAACAAAGAAACTGAATTTCTAAGCTGTGGAATAAGTAAATTCATAACAAAATAAATAATAAGTCCTACAAGTATTAAACTAATAGTAATACTAAGTGGCCTCTTAATTTTTTTCCATACTTTACCCTCTTTAATTTTACCAAATATTTTTGTTTCAATAAACTTAATTAACACATTCAATACAAATGCTAAAAGTGCCCCTATAATAAATGGTGATAATACATTAATTACATATCCTAATACATTAATTATTTTATCAAAATTAACAAGTGCAAAAATAATAATAGCAACATAAGAAATAATAAATAAAATATCTTTTCTTGTTTTAAATTTCATATTATCCCTCCTAAATCACTATTATTATAGCATAACAAAAACAAACTGACAATAATATATTATTATTATTAACAATACAATTGTAAACTATACCAAATCATTCTTTACATATTTGTATACATTTAGTTAATTTTACTAAAATATTTTTTAATTTACTAAAAACCCTTGATTTTATTGCAATTATATGATATCTTTAATGTAGTAAACATAGTATGTTTACATTGTACAAAATGGAGGTAATAAAAATGACAAAAGCAGAATTAGTAGAATTTATAGCTGAAAAAGCTGATTTAACAAAAGCAGATGCTGGAAGAGCATTAGAAGCAATGATTGAAGGAATTACTGAAGGACTTAAAAAAGAAGGAAAAGTAACATTCGTAGGATTCGGAACTTTCACTGCTAAAAAAAGAGATGCAAGAGAAGGAAGAAACCCACAAACTGGTGAAACAGTTAAAATTGCTGCTAGAGTTGTTCCAGGATTCAAAGCTGGAAGCAAGCTAAAAGATGCTTTAAACTAATTTGAGTCAAAAATAAAAGGCTTCGTAATGAAGTCTTTTTTATATTTCTTTATTTTTTATAAAAGTAAAACATCGCTATCTTACGTCCCTACTCATAGTTTCAACTTTACCAAGTATCATATCTTCGGAAAAGACATTAACTACAATAGTTTGATACTTAGGATTCATTGCCTGAAGAATAATAGCCTTATTGCTCTTATATAATCTTCTAACAGATAAAGTATTACCCTTAATCGCTATAACAATATCATCACCATTATTATAACTATCTTTTTTTCTAAAGAATATTCTATCTCCTTTTAAATATATTGGAGCCATTGAATCATCAGTAAGTTTAATAGATAAAGCACATTGTTTACTAACAGGTTCATATGAAGCATTCTTATAAGTATTAACAATTTTTTCTCCTCTTGAAGTAACATTTTTATTACCATTAAAAGTATTAACATAATTCTTAATAAGTTTCTTCTCAAATAATTCTTCTTCTTCCCTAGTCATAGGAATATCTTTAATAACATCTGAACTAATATTAAATATCTCAGCTATATCAAAAAATATTTCATAAGGAATATTAAGAGTACCAGTCTCATACTTATGTAATGTTTGCCTATTCTTCTTATAATTTAATGCTCTAGCTAAATCTTCCAAAGAATAATTATACTTTTCTCTATACTCCTTAATAATTCCACATACAAAAGGCTTTAAATCATCACTTACTAATTCCTGTTTTCTTGTTCTCATATTACATTCACCTACTTATCTTTTCTTTTAACAATCAAATATACTGGTATTAATCCCAATAAACCAATTACAACCTCTATTAAATATCTAATAACAATCATACCAAATAGTTCTACTACTGTATAATTACCAATATGTGCTATACTAACAAAAATAATACTTTCAATAAATAAAACTACTAATATTGAACCTACATTATTAAATATAATATTATTTTTATTTTTTCTAATATTATCATAAACATTACTGCCCATCCAGATAATCATACCAATTGACAGAAGGCCACCAACAAAATATCTAATATTAGATAAATCATATCCAAATAATAAATTATAACTATCATTACTAGCCAAATTATATTTACTACCAATAGTTAAAGTAGTAATCATAATAACCATATAAGTAAGAATATACGCTATACCAAAAGTACGAAGTATTCTTGTTATTTCATCAAATCCATATCTATGAATAATAATATTATTAAGAAGTAATATTCCTACTATAAAAGGAATGCCCATATTAACATCAAAATCAAACATATTAATCATCTTAAATAACATTACACACAAAATAGAACTAAATAACCCTATACCCAAATATAAACCATCTTTCTTACCCATTTTATATGCTAAAAATATCAAAAAGAAAGTAAGAAGTATCTCAGTAATTAAAACAATATAATTCATTATTTCACCTTCTTTACTTCAAACATCTTATTGACAACAAGTAAATATACTACAGTTACAATAGACTTAACTAAATAATTACTCAAAGTAATCATCATCGAAGTATCAAATCTAATAATAAAGGCATAACTAAAATATATAAATACAAATACATCAGCAAATAAAATACCAACTACTGTAAGTATAGTTTTAATAAGTCTCTTACTATTCTCTTTCTTAAGTTCACTAAAAGTATAACTACTAAAAAGTAATGTACCAATTAAAGAAATAGGATATAATATAAGAATAGGCATATTATTAAGTATTAATTCTTGATATATAATAGAATTCTTATCCCCAAGTGAAGGAACAATAAAAGTATTAAGTAGAAGTATAATACCAAGCAAAATAGTACTAACGCCAATCGTAGTAATTAACTTCTTATCTTCACCCTTACCATATCTATTAACAAAGTAATAAAGTATGACAAGTAATCCTGAAGAAAATATAATACCAAGATTAATATCAATTCCAAATATATTAACTAATTTAAAAGACATAATAAAAGATAAAACAGAATAAATAATAGCTAGTATATAAAATTCATGCTTATCAAAATATCTATGTACTATATATATTAGTCCCAAGCAAATACATATAAGTAAAAGAAATATCACTATACTCATATAAACACCTTCTTATTCAATATCATTATACCATATATTTTTTAAGATACAAATAATTTTATGAAAATTATATTAAAAAAGAAGAAACTAACCATTATTTCTTCTTTTAATCATATCATAAAAAGCCTCTAATCTTGTATCTACTCCCACTTCATTATCTTCAGAATCAAAACTAAAATATAATATAGGTATTTTGTATTCATTAACTATTTTAGGTAAAATACTCATTGCCGATATTTCGGGAGTACAACCAAAACTCTTTAAATGTAAGATGCCATCCATATAATTAGAATTAATACTTCTAACAACACTTGCAGTTCCATCAGCCCCTAAATGATATTTAAGATATTTCTTACCCTTTCTAATCATTCTATTAAGAATAAATCTCTTTGTAATAAGCAAATAAGTAAGATCAGTATCCCTATATACTTCTACTCCCATCTTAATTAATTTTCTTTCAATATTAAATGAAGTGTTAGAATCAATAAGAGAAAATAGTTCCCCTACTATTCTAACTCTAAGAGGTTTATTAGGCTTATTAATCTTAATATTTCTAAATTTCTTTCTATACCTAAAATACATAATAATATTCTTAATAATCCTATTATTCTTAAAACTATCTAAATATTCCTTTTCTACTCTTTCAAATTCACCTTTTACCACTTCAAATCCCATATTAAGTCTAATATATTTTTCTATCTTATCAATAAATATAATCATAAATAAACTATTAATAAAATAATACATAAGACTAAATATATTACATTTTCTATTCATCTTTTTACAAAATTTATACCCTTTTCTAAGAGAAATATGATTATCATAAATTAAATTATAAAACTCAAAATTATAACCTAAATCTCTAAGTATCTTCTCTTGTAATTCACCATAATAACCATATCTACAACCACCACCACCCTGAACAAGAACATTAGCTCCCATATCAAGTGCTTCAATATAGTTACCTAAATTATATTTAAAAGGTACACATACAAAATCAGGAGAATATTTACTACCAAGTTCTATAGTCTTTCTAGTACTTTTAGGAGGAATAATTACTTTACATTTTAATGCTCTACTAAGAAAATAATTAAATACTATATAATAATTACCCAAATGTGGGAATGATATAACCTTACCCATTATTATGCCTTACCTTTATAATATCAACAAAACTCTCTAATCTAGTATATAATCCCAAAGTAGAAGTACTATCATCTAATATAATATTAATACATGGTATATTCTTAAGTTTTCTAATAGCCAGTTCATTAACCAAACTATCTGTACCACATGGAAACGCTGATAAAAATATAATACCATCTACTACATCTTTATAATAAAAAGCACTACCAACATTCTCTTTAGAATATAAAAAATATAAAGTATTAGATTCTTCTTCAGCATAATAAATAGCTTCTTTTCTATTCATTCTATCAGAATATAATAAATCAATATCTTCATCTTTTAAATAATTAATAATATTACTAGATAAATACTTATCATAAACAATATAAGGATGAGATACAATAAGTATTTTTAATCTATTGCTTCTCATTATCTTATTTTGTTTTAATATAAGAGTTTTATTATATTTATATTGTCTTATACTACCAACAATATAAGCATAAATAATTCTAAATATATTTTTATTTAATCTTAGCCCCATTTTAACAAAGCCAAATAATTCATACCTAAATTTTAAATTATCTATATTATAGTCTAATATCTTAATATTAGAAAATAAATTATTAACAACATCATAAATACCATTAAACTTAACACATACTCTTTTCTTTCTACCATAACTATATATTCTAGGTACTAATATATAATCACACTTATCACTCAAATAACTAATATGACCTAAATATATTTTGCTAGGAAGACAAGATTCATCTACTGATAAACTATTTCCTACTTTAACAATGTCACTATCAGTATTAGGACTAAGTACTATATTACATCCTATTATCTCAAAAAAATTCTTCCATAATATATAATATCTATAATACAAAAATGCTCTGGGTATACCTACCTTAATCTTTTTCTTCATAGAATTATTCCTCCACATAATTCTATGTACTAACAATATATTTTATTCTTTATATTCAGTTTGAGCCTTACTACGTAAGTCTCTCACTGTCATTTTAAGCCTTATTCTAAGTCTTAAAATAAAATCTATCATATATAAGCATAATCTATATACCAAAATTAATTGAATACATAAATTTTTCACAATAGAGACCCTAGGCTCTATTGTGCCTATTAAGACTATCATATAGGCTTAATAGGAAATAAAAAAGAACTAGTTTTCTCTATCTAGTTCATCTTCATCTACTATTGATAAATCACTATAATCATCATCTACTAAATCGTCATCATCAATATCTTTATCATAACTATCATCTTCGTAGTTATCTTCTTCACTCATTTCAATATCATCATCTTCATCTTCAGTAATCTCATCATCAGAATCAGACTCATCATAAATATCACCCATATCAATTTTAACACTATGATTAGTTCTTAAATCCCAATTACCATCATTAAGTAATATAAATTCTTTAGAAGTAGTCAAAGATTCAAAGAAATCTGCTATTTTATCTTCATATTCTCTTTCATCTAAATCCAATAATTTACATACCTCTCTAAACAAATCAGCAGTATTCATAGTCTTCTTATTTTCCTTCAAATACATTTCTGCAATTTTAGTATAAGAAAGAAGTTCCAATTGTTCTTTACTCATTTCACTTAACATAATATTAATCCTCCTACATTTCCTCTCTAAGTATTAAACCTAATATATTCGCAGCATTATTCATAACAATCTTAATTGCCTTAATAAATGCTAGTCTCTCTTTAGTATACTCTATATCTTCAGTAACAATTTTCTCTTTAGAATAATAACTATGAAACAAACTAGCAAGTTCATACAAATAATTAGCCACCATATGTGGTAATTCTCTTGATGCAGCATTAATTAGTATATCCTCAAACTCCATAAGTTTATTCAAAATAGTATATGCAGTCTCATTATTCATAGTACTATAATTATCAATCTTTTCTACTTCTTTATTTTTAAGAATAGAACTAATTCGCGCATTAGCATACTCAATATAGTAAATAGGATTCTCATTACTATTCTTAACCGCTAAATCTAGGTCAAAATCCATCTGAGTATCCAAACTTTTTGAAGCAAAGAAATATCTCGCAGCATTAACACCAACATCCTCAATCAGCTCATTAAGAGTAATAGTCTTACCAGTTCTCTTACTAAGTTTAACCTCTTCACCATTTCTAAGTAATCTTACCATTTGAAGTATCTTAATTTCAAGTTTACTAGAATCATATCCAACCATCTCTAAAGAAGATCTTAATCTATTAATATAACCATGATGATCAGAACCAAGTACATCAATAAGTCTATCAAAACCTCTATTTAATTTATCACTATGATAAGCAATATCAGGAAGTAAATAAGTATAATTACCATCACTCTTAATAAGTACTCTGTCTTTTTCATCATATAAATCAGTAGTTCTAAGCCATAAAGCATCCTCACTAATATAGCATTTACCACTATCTTTAAGTTTATTCAAAGTATTTTCAACAAGTCCTTTATCATATAAAGATTGTTCACTAGTAAATACATCAAAATTAACTCTAAACTTATCTAAATCTTTCTTAATACCCTCAAGTAAAATATCAAGTCCAGCTTCTTTAAAGAAAGGTATATCTTCATCTAATTTACTATCACCATAAGTATCATATAAAGATTCCGCTAATTGAATAATCTCTTTACCATGGTAACCATTCTCAGGAAGTTCCCATTCAAGTCCGCATCTCTCTTTATATCTTTCTTTAATAGATACACCAAGATTATACATCTGATTACCAGCATCATTAATATAATATTCTCTAGTAACATCATACCCACAGAAAGACATTAACTTAGATAAATTATCACCATACACGGCTCCTCTACCATGACCAATATGTAAAGTACCAGTAGGATTAGCAGATACGTATTCAATATTTATCTTCTCATTATTACCAGAATTATTTCTACCATAATCTTTACCTTCCTCTAATATCTTATTAATATTATCAAGTAAAAACTTTTTAGATAAGAATATATTAATAAATCCAGGATTAGCAATCTCTACTTTTTCAATCATTTCATCTTTAATATTATTAGCAATATCTTCTGCAATTAGTATTGGACTCTTCTTAAGTTCTTTAGTAAGTAAAAAAGCCACATTAGTAGAATAATCACCATTCTTCTTATCTTTAGGAATATCAATAACTATTCTATTAATATCTAAATCTATCGGAAGACTATTTTTAATAATACTCTGTAATTTATTTTTTATACTCATAACATCTCACTCATTTCTATTTTAAATTCATACTTACAAGAAGTACTAACAATCTCATATTCAATATATATTAGTTTATCATTAGATTTCATATTACTAACATTAACTTCCATATCCATATCATAACCATTCTCTTTAAGTAAATAGTTACTTTTACTATTATTATTATTAAAAATAAAAGTATTAACAAAATCATTACCATCTCTAATCATCATAATCTCATTATCATTACATTTAATAGAATACTTAATATCATTATTATTAAAAGTAATTTTATCTTTATTTTTAATACCTCTTTCTTCAAATTCAAATATTTCATTATCAGTAATATTTCTCAAATAACCCTTAACTTTAATACGAATAATATCACTTCCAAACATTCAAGTGTAATATTACCATATCTTTAAAAAAAATACAACATATTTTAATAAATTTTTAACATAATAATAAATGCAAAAGTAAAATGCTTAAAATGAGGGATATTATGAATAAAAAAGTAAAAAAAATAATTAAAATAATTTCAATACCAATAATAATTTTTATACTAGGAAATCTCGGCATATATATTTATTGTTTTCTAACACCCAAAATGGAAATAAATAAATCACAGTCTTATTATTTATATGATAATGAAAGTAAACTAGTGTCACAAACAAATGATGAATGGATACCACTAGATAAAATAAGTAAAAATGTCATTGATGCCACAATTAGTACTGAAGACAAATATTTTTATAAACATATTGGTTTTGATTACATTAGAATAGCCAAAGCTTTTGTAACCAATATAATAAAAGGTAATAAAAGTGAAGGTGCTTCCACTATAACACAGCAGTATGCTAGAAATCTCTTTCTAAACTTTGATAAAACCTGGGAAAGAAAACTAGATGAAGCTCTTTTAGCAGTAGAACTAGAAGTTCATTATACCAAAGATGAGATCCTCGAAGGTTATCTAAATACCATTAACTATGGTGGCGTATTCGGAATAGAAGAAGCAAGTAAATACTATTTTGGTAAATCATCCAAAGACCTTTCTCTTGCAGAAGCCTCCCTTCTTGCTGGAATACCCCAGTCTCCCAATAACTATTCCCCAGTAAAAAACTATAAGTTGTCCAAAGAAAGACAAAAAATAGTATTAAAACTAATGTTAAACAACAAAAAAATAACCAAAGAAGAATATGAAGAAGCATTAAATACAGAACTAAAAATAATTGGTAAAAAAGAAGACTCTAATTATATTAGTATAAACTATTTTAGAGATTCAGTACTTGAAGAATTAAAAACAATTACCGAAGTACCAGCATCCACAATAGAAACTGGTGGACTAAAAATATATACCACCTTAGATGCCAACGCCCAAAAATCACTTGAAGACTCAGTATATAGTTATATAAATGATGATACCAAAATAGAAACAGCCGCTATTATGATGGACCCAAACACTGGAGAAGTACTAGCCCTAATTGGCGGAAATAACTATAGTAAATCACAGTTCAATAGAGCTACCAAAGCCAAAAGACAAGTAGGATCCACTATGAAGCCACTACTATATTATTCAGCCCTAGAAAGTGGTTTCACCTCATCATCATCATTCACAAGTGAAAAAACCACTTTCACTTTTTCAGGAGGTAAAAGTTATAGTCCAAAAAACTATAACGATAGATATGCTGAAGGCCCATTATCAATGGAAGCAGCAATTGCCTATTCAGACAACATATATGCCGTAAAGACTCATCTATTTCTCGGAGAAAGCAACCTAATAAATACAGCAAAAAGACTAGGTATAACAAGTAATCTATCCGAAGTACCATCACTAGCTCTAGGTACCAGTGAAATAAGTCTAATAGAAATGACTAGTGCCTATTCATGTTTTGCCAGTTTAGGTTACAAAACAACTCCGCATTTCATAAAAAAAATAGAAGACTCTAAAGGAAATATTCTCTATGAAAATAAAGAAGAAAAAGAACTATTACTAAATCCAAGTCTTACCTATATATTAAATGAAATGTTAACAAGTACCTATAACAAAAACTTCATAAATTATAACTATCCCACTCTAATATCTTTATTGCCACAAATAACCCATAAATATGCTATCAAATCAGGTACAACTGATACAGATCTATTAATAATGGGTTATAACAAAAACGTTGTATTAGGAGTATGGAATGGATATGATAATAATACCAAAATAGATAGTAGTGAATACTCCCATCATAAAAATATTTGGATAGATACCATGGAATCATACTTCAAGCAAAAAGAAGCATCTTGGTATGAAATTCCAAACAATGTTGTTGGAGTATTAACTGAGCCAATAACAGGAGCCCTAGCTACTGATGAAACACAAAATAAAGAAATGTTCTTTTATCTAAAAGGAACAGAACCATCAGCAGAATCAAACTACAAAGATCTAGAAGCAGTATTCCAAGAAGAAAATAATTCAAACACATAAAAAGAAGCACCTAAACGATGCTTCTTTCCCTATCTACCTCAAATACTAAATATCGTAAAATAAAAATAATAACTTTTTATAAACAATTTTAATTGTAACCTATAATAAAAATATAAAATGTAATAAATAAATTTAAAGTGTTAAAAATCTCTAAACCAAACATATACAGATATAAAGATTTAAAATAGATAGTAATGGCTTGAAATAGTTATTTCAATTTAACTCCTAAAATAACTTAAGGAGACCACTTATATTACAAAGAAATTTCAAACTCAATAGAGTTTAACTTAGATATTTCAAAGTCAGTTCTTTGTATTTGTTTTTCTAATTCCTTAGATTTTTTTCTTATTTCATCAGAGTCATAATTAACCTCATAACAATCAAAATAAGAATTATTAACCTCAGTAATCCTCTTTTTAGAATCCTTGTATTTTAACATATTATCATAAGAAGACTTTAATCTTCTCAAATAAGTGTTATCAATAATAGCATCTTGAATAGTTCTACCATCAGATAACTTAAATGAATTATTTTTTTCATATAAAGTAGCTTTTAATTTAGATATTTTTTTCAAAATATCTTCCTGCTCCTTCATAGCCTCCTCGAAATCTTTCTTATAGTCTTTAATAACATTGACCCTTCCATCTAATTCAATAATAGTTTCATTGAAAATTCTTTCCTCAATATAAGAAGTTATATTGACAAACTCCTTTTCCTCATCCGCTATTATATTCATTAATTCTGAAATATTTGTTTTCATATATATTACCTCCGTTTTCGTATATAATTATATCACACCAAGATAAAAAAAGGTCTCTTTAAAAGAGACAATGTTATTTTTATAAAATAACACCAGCATAAGTATATAGATATTCATTTATAATATTAATATCATAAATATCATTCTCTATACAATAAGATATAACTAAGTCAAAATTATTATTTTTACTTAAGCTATACCCAGCACTTGAAAGTAAGTTATTAAATCTATTTTTATCTAGTGATAAAGATAGACATAACTTAATAACAGTATTTTTTTTAGGAATATAATTACTATTACATCTTATTTTAGAAAATAATTTTCTATCTATATCTGCTCTTTTATAAACCTCCGCATCCTTATAACCTTCAGCATCTATGTAAGAAAAAAGAAGATTATTGAATGTCAAAGATTTATTTTGATTTAGATATTCTTTAATTTTGTTATTCATTGCTATACCTCCTACAGTACCTTTACTGACATCCAAAAATATAAACAATTCAAAACATCTAAATCACATAGTATTATATAGACTTTTTTTACAAAAGTCAATATAAAAAATCACTAGTAATTAAACTAATGATTCCAAATAAAAACAAATCTATCTCTACCACTATAATCTTTTTCCACAGACATGTTGATATCTTTATAGTACTTATTAACTATTTTAGTAATATCCTTTCCTTGTTTATAGCCAATTTCAAAAGCCATAATAAATTTATCATTCAAATACTTACTACTATCTTTAATAATCTTATCATAAAAGTATAATCCATTATCTTTAGCATATAATGCCAAGTGTGGTTCATTATTTTTAACAATATCCATAACTTCAGTATCACCATAACTAATATAAGGAGGATTACTAATAATAACATCATACTTATCAGAAACATTAGAAAAAATATCACTTTCGATAAACTTAACATTAGTATTATTACTAATATTATTCTCTTTAGCAACATCTAATGCCTCACTAGATATATCTATACCAGTAATATCACTACTATTTAATAATTTATTTAAAGTAATAGCAATACATCCACTACCAGTACCAATATCAAGTATCTTAATATTATCTTTATTAAAATATTTCTTAATATAATTATAAGTTTTCTCTACTAGTAGTTCAGTCTCAAATCTAGGAATCAAAGTATTCCTATTAACTTTAAAATCATAACCATAAAAATTAGTATTACCAACTATATACTGAACAGGTATCCCGCTTTCTAATTCTTTTAAAGCCGTATCTAAATCTTTATCTTTTAAGTATTTTCTTAAATATTCAATATCATTCATATTTTATTATTAAATACTACCCTCTAATTTCTTTTTCTGATCTTCATTAATTAAAGCCTCAATTAAATCTTCCATGTCACCATCCATAACTCTATCAAGATTCATTGAAGTATAACCAATTCTATGGTCAGTAATTCTATTCTGTGGATAATTATAAGTTCTTATTTTCTCGCTTCTATCTCCAGTACCAATCTTAACTTTTCTATCAGCAGCATTCTTTTCTTCTTGTTCTTTAAGTTTCATATCATATAGTCTAGTTTTAAGTATTTTAAAAGCAAGTTCTTTATTCTTAATCTGACTTCTCTCAGTCTGAGAATAAACAATAATACCCGTAGGAATATGTGTAAGTCTAACAGCACTATCCGTAGTATTAACACCTTGTCCACCGCATCCACTACTTCTAGTTATATCAATTCTAACTTCAGACTCATCAAGTTCAAAATCAAACTCTTCAGCCTCTGGCATAACAAGTACAGTAGCAGTACTAGTATGTACTCTACCCTGACTCTCAGTAGCAGGTACTCTCTGTACTCTATGCGCACCACTTTCGTATTTAAGTTTAGAATAAACACTATCACCCTTAACCATAAACTCTATTTGTGAATATCCTCCAGCGGTACCAGCAGTAGCATTAAGTATCTCTATCTTCCATCCATTATTCGCAGCATATTTACTATACATATCAAATAAATCACCCGCAAAAATATTACCTTCATCTCCACCAGCTGCTCCTCTAATTTCTACAATAACATTCTTTTCATCATTAGGATCATGTGGTATAAGAAGTATTTCAAGTTCACTTTCTAATTTGCTTTTCTTACTCTCTGCTTCAGCAAGTTCTTCTTTAGCAAATGAAGCCATATCTTTATCATTAAGTAATTCCTTAGCCTCCTCAATATCAGATAATACTTTCTTATATTCTTTATAAACTTCTACTGTCTTTTCTAAACTAGTTCTTTCCTTAGAAAGAAGAGTCATTTTCTTAATATCAGATATAATCTCAGGACTAGATAACTCTTCTCCTATCTCATTATATCTTTTTAATGTAGCTTCTAATCTATCTATCATAGAATAATCCCTCATTTCTTTAAATATTATATAATAAAAATATAGAAAAGTAAATTAATAATACCAAATAAATATCTAAATATATATTTCTTGCTTATATATAATAGCCCTTTATTTGAGACAATATCTTGGCTCAAATAAACACCTAAGGACTACAGGCCTTAAGTGAAACAAAAAATAAAAAACTTTTTCATAAATTATTATTGACAATCAAAAAAAAATATACTACAATTTAGACATATTAATTAAACAGCGACTAATACTAAGTAATTATTTTACTTACCATATAGAGAGTTAATGTTAGGTGGAAATTAACAAAGTAAAATAACGAAGTTACATATTAAGAGTTTAATCGGTAAATGCCGTTATCATACTAAGGCAATAATCATATTGTAAATAAAGGTGGTACCACGACTAGTTCGTCCTTTTGTGGTGTCACCTTTTTTATATAAAGAAGGAGGAATATTATGAAATTATATGATGACTTAGTCTGGAGAGGACTAATAAAAGACGTAGCAGGAGATAATCTTGAAGAAGTATTAAATGGAGAGCCTATAACATTTTATTGGGGTACAGATCCAACCGCTGATAGCTTACATATCGGCCACTATTCTTCTTTAGTAACCGCTAAAAGATTAGCAAAATATGGTCACCATCCAATACTATTATGTGGTGGTGCAACAGGAAGAATTGGTGATCCAAGACCAACCGCAGAAAGAGAAATACTATCTTATGAAACAGTAGATAAAAATATCAAATGTATCAAAAATCAAATAGATAGATTATTCGAAGGCAAAGCCGAGCTAGTAGATAACTATTCTTGGACAAAAGATTATACATTCCTAGAATTCTTAAGAGATATCGGAAAATACATAAATATAAATTATATGTTAAGCAAGGATATTATTCAAAGAAGACTAGAAAGCGGTATTACTTATGCTGAGTTTTCTTATATGTTACTTCAAGGATATGACTTTATGCATCTATATGAAACCAAAAACTGTATCATGCAAGTTGAGGGTTCGGATCAGTGGGGAAACATAACTACCGGTATCGAATTAATAAGAAAAAAATTGGGTAAAGAAGCCTATGGCTTTACAATGCCTCTTATCTTAGATGCTACAGGACATAAATTTGGAAAATCTGAAGGTAATGCCCTATGGTTAGATAAAGAAAAAACATCTCCTTATGAAATATATCAGTATCTAATAAATGCTGATGACTCCAAAGTATTAGAATACTTAAAAGTATTTACTTTCCTAACCAAAGAAGAAATCGAAGATATCATGAAGAGACACAAAGAAAAACCAGAGCTTAGATTAGCTCAAAAAACATTAGCTTACGAAGTAGTAAAAGATATTCATAGCAAAGAAGATGCTGATACCGCTATCAAAATATCAGAATCACTATTCACAGGCAATATCAAAGAATTAACAGATAGTGAAATAGAATTAGCTTTCAAGGGAGTACCAATATATAATGTAGATGAAGATATAATCCTAAACATATTAGTAAATAATAGTATCGCTTCATCAAGAAGAGAAGCAAGAGAATTTCTATCAAATAATGCTATATTATTAGACGGTGATATAATAAATGATGAAAATCATATGATAACAAATACCAGAAAGTATCACATAATAAGAAAAGGTAAGAAAAAATATTATCTAATAAAAATGAACTAAGCAATAATCTTAGTTCTTTTCTTTATATTTTCATCCACATTAAAGTAGTTTCTTACCCATTCATTAGTTAAACCATATAGATATTCATAAACTGTAATATTAGTTCCATTTATATTAACAATTTCATTAAAATCATAATTCAAAATAAGACTTTTGTCATCAAATAAAATAATAATACCAAGTTTGTCATTATCTTCATCAGTATCCATAACATCTATATTTTCGTACATATATAAATTATTTAATAAATTAGTAATAACATTAAATTCAATTATCCTAGTTCCTTTTGATAAAAAATAACCAGCTATCAAAGAAGACATAGTAACTTCTTGAAAATCTTTCATATATGCTTTTTTCACCTCGGAAGATAATTATAACTTAAATATTCATAAAAGTCAAAATAAATATTCTTTTTTTCTTTAATATCTGCTATAATATATGACAAAGGAGGAAAATATGGAACATATTTTAGACGACATTATTTTTGATAATAACCCCGTAGTAGTAGGAGTATCTTCAGGACCAGACTCTATGTGTTTATTAAATCTATTAGAACAAAAAACAAATAAACTAGTAGTATGTCATATAAACCATAATGTCAGAAAAGAAAGTACTACCGAAGAAGAATATCTAAAAGATTACTGCCAAAAACATAATTTAATCTTTGAAAGTATGAAAATAACAGAATATAAAGAAACAAACTTCGAAAATGAAGCCAGAAAAAAAAGATATAACTTCTATGAAGAAATATTATCCAAATATCATTCTACTAAACTATTCCTTGCCCACCATGGCGATGATCAAATAGAAACAATATTAATGAAAATAGTTCGTGGTTCCAACCTTGAAGGATATGCTGGTATTAAAGAAATAAGCAAAGTAAAAAACTATCAAATAATAAGACCATTATTAAAAGTAACAAAGGAAGATATTATAAATTACAATAAATCACATAATATCACATATTTTATTGATAGTTCTAACACAAATACAGATTATACTAGAAATAGATATCGCCAAAAAATTCTTCCTTTATTAAAAGAAGAAGACAAAGATGTCCACAAAAAATTCTTAAAATACTCTAATACACTATTAGAATACGATAATTATATAAAATCATTAGTAAAAAAGAATATTACTAGTATTTATAAAGATAATATAATATATATAGATGAATTATTAAAATTAGATGATTTTTTAATAAAAAACACTTTATACTATATATTAAATAATATCTATTCAAATGAAAGTAACATAGTAACAGAAAAACATATAAATAGTATTATCCAATTAATAAATAACAACAAGCCAAATCTAAATATAAACTTACCAAATAATAAAATAATAGTAAAAGAATATAATAAATTACTAATAAAAGAAAACACATCAAAAAAAAGCAATTATTATAAAATAGAGTTAACTAATAATTTAATTATCGATAATTTAGAATTCAATATAATAGATAATACCGAAAACGATAGCAATTATATATGTAGAATAGATAAAAGTACAATAGCACTACCCTTATATTTTAGAAATAGAATAGATGGAGACTATATAATATTAAAAGGAAGTAATAATAAAAAGAAAATAAAAGAAATAATGATAGAAAATAAACTTCCAATATCACAAAGAATAACTTATCCAATATTAATAGATAGTAATAACAACATAATTTGGATACCAGGTATTAAAAAAAGTAAATTTTGTTCTAAAAAAAATGAAAAGTATGATATAATAATAGAGTGCAAAGAAAGAGAGGAAAATTATGAATAAAAAAAGTATAAAGAAAAGTTTAGCACCTTATGCATTTTTATTAATATTCATTATAGGATGCCTAATAATATTCAAAATGTTCAATGTAAAAGTAAATGAACTATCTTATGATGAATTCATGAAAGACTTAAACGGAGGTAAAGTAACAGAATTAACTATAACCCCTAAAGTTCGTACTGAAACATATATGCTTGAAGGAAAATTATCTGATTATGCAGAAAATGAAAGTTTTATACTTTACTTACCGCAATCAGAAGAATTCATTTCAAAAATAACAGCCGCTAAAGAAGGAACAAGTAATTTTGAATTAAAAATCAATACAGATGCTGAAGCATCATCTTGGCTTGCTGTTTTAGTAGATGTTGTTCCAATAGTTATTCTAGCAGGCGTTACAATTTGGATATTCACAAGACAACTTGGTGGTGGAAGTAAATCTATGGACTTTGGAAAATCAAGAGCAAAACTTGTTGAGGAAAGTAGAGCAACCTTCAAAGATGTTGCAGGTTTAACAGAAGAAAAAGAAGAAGTACAAGAATTAATAGACTTCTTAAGAAATCCAAAGAAATTTACTAGTATGGGAGCTAGAATACCAAAAGGAGTTCTATTAGTAGGTCCCCCAGGAACAGGTAAAACCCTACTAGCTCGTGCTGTAGCAGGAGAAGCAAAAGTACCGTTCTATTATATAAGTGGTTCAGACTTCGTAGAATTATTCGTAGGTATTGGTGCATCAAGAGTAAGAGATATGTTTAAACAAGCAAAAATGAATGCCCCATGTCTAATATTTATCGATGAAATAGATGCCGTAGGTAGACAAAGAGGAACAGGCCTAGGTGGAGGTCATGATGAAAGAGAACAAACACTAAACCAATTATTAACAGAAATGGATGGTTTTGGTGCCAATGAAGGAATAATCATAATAGCCGCTACCAATAGACCAGATGTATTAGATCCAGCTCTATTAAGACCAGGAAGATTTGATAGACAAGTAACAGTAAGTTTACCAGATAAAAATGCCAGAATAGAAATATTAAAAGTACATGCTAAAAACAAAGTATTAGCCAAAAATATAACACTAGAATATCTTGCTAAAAGAACTCCAGGATTCTCAGGAGCAGACCTAGAAAACTTACTTAACGAAGCCGCTCTACTAGCAGTTAGAAGAAACAAAAAAGAAATAACAATGGCTGAAATAGATGAAGCAACAGACAGAGTATTAATGGGACCTGCTAAAGTAACAAAGAAATATACCGATAAAGAAAAGAAACTAGTTGCTTTCCACGAAGCAGGACATGCTGTAATGGGATTAAAACTAGATGGTGCCAATGAAGTACAAAAAATAACTATAATTCCAAGAGGACATGCTGGTGGTTATACAATGATGACTCCTAAAGAAGAATCATTCAACTATACAAAGAACGAATTACTAGAATCAATATGTGGTTTACTTGGAGGAAGAGTTGCTGAAGAAGTAACATTTGGAGAAATAACAACAGGAGCCCATGATGACTTCAAAAAAGCTACAAAAATAGCCAGAAGTATGGTAACAGAATATGGTATGAGTTCATTAGGACCTATGATGCTTGAAGAACCAGATGGCAATACATTCTTAGGTAGAGATTATACCAAAAATAGAAATATTTCAGATACAGTAGCCCATGAAATAGATGAAGAAATGCGTTCAATAATCAATAACTGTTACGAAAAAACTAAAAAAATCATATCTGAAAATAAAGACTTATTATCTTTAATAGCAAATACTTTACTTGAAGAAGAAACAATAACTAAAGAAGAAATTGACTTTCTAGTAGAACATGGACATCTACCAGAAGTAGAAACTAAAAAAGAAGAAGAACAAGTAAATGAGGTTAAAGAAGATACAAAAAAATCAAAAAAGACTACCAAAAAAGAAGATACTAAAATCAAATAGTATCTTCTTTTAATTATCTTCATCCGGTATTCTAATAATAAGTTCTCCATCCTTAGAATACAAATACTTTTCTCTTGCATATCTTGCCACATATTCGGGATCTTCAAGCTTCTTAATATCAGAATTCAAAACTTTTTCTTCATCAGTAAGTTCTGCAATTCTATTGTTAAGAACTTGTTTTTCTTTTTTAATACTAACTATCTTATTAACATTAGAAAAAAAACTATAACTAAGAGAACCTATAATACCACCAAAAATAATAAAGAATAGCAGTATTCTAAGTTTAGCTTTTTTACTAATTTTACTTTTTCTAGTATTCTTACTCTTAGCCAAGTTATCACCTTCTTACACTAAGATTATAGCATAACTTAACTTTTTTTACAACGAATTTTCCTATATATGACAAAAGATAACATATAACCTGTAAACATAACAATTAAGAAATATATATGAATAATACCATTATTAATCTTAAGTAATCCATAAAAATATAATAGTGAAATAAACATAACAAACAAAAAAGATATAATAATTTTATAAAGCATCTTACCAGTATACAACAATTTATAATTAAGTTCTAATAAAAAAAACACAAATATTCCATAAAAGAAAGAAAATAACAAAGAATATATTTGAATTCTTAATATCATTTAAATAGCTTATTCAAAAGAGAATCATCTTTATTCTTTTTACCATTAACATTATCTAAGTACATCAAACTATCTATTCTTCCTTTTATTGAAACATTTCCCTGATAAGTATCCAGTTTAATAATCTCAAGTTCACTACCCTTTATCGCTAAATATCCCATTGTTGTCTCCATAAGAAATTCTTCACTATCAAAGCTTTCAATCTTCTTTACACCAGTTAAAACAATACTTTTTCTTTCTGCAATAGAAAGACTATGATTATAACCGCTATCAATATTACTTGTTTTATCCATAATATATCCTCCTAGAAGATTATATGCAAAAAAACAAATAGATATGAAAAAACTATTAGTTTTTTCCTAATAGTTTTTATTCAGTCTTATTATATTCTTCAAAGATAGCATCTTCAAACATCTTTCTTGTTTCTTTATCAATAGGATGTGCTGTATCTCTGTGTCCACCAGTAGCAGTAGGCTTACTTGGCATAGCAATAAATAATCCATTATCACCATCAATTATTCTTATATCATGTACAGCAAAGCAGTCATCAATAAGTACAGATGCAATTCCTTTCATTCTTGAATTTTCCTTTTCAATTTTACGAACAGTTACTGAAGTAATCTTCATGTCTATCAACTCCTTCTAGAAAATACTTTCTAATTACATTTTATATTATTTATAAAAGAATTGCAAGTACTTTATACAAATTTTACACTTTATCAAAAAATAACTCTATCGTATTAGTAAGAACATCTCTATAACTAAAACTTTTAACTTCATTACCATCAGTTTTAATAATAAATATATAATTATACACTTCTTTTATAATTCCTTCATATTCTTCTTTCTTATTTCTACTACCATTATAAATTACCTTTACATTATTTCCTTTTTTACTATCTATATTATTTTTAATTTTCTCTATTGTCATAATTATCTAGGATACCCAACATACATAGTACCCTTAGTAATAATCCCCCCTATTCCATCAGAGCCATATTTAGTTTTATTAAGAATCTTTATCAAATCAATATCCTTGTTTTTATCTGAAAAAGCAAGACAAGTAGCAATAATTGCTGGATCAAGTGCATGTATATTAATTCTCTTAGGACTAGAAGCAAAATTAGCCCCAGCTTTTATTAATTCTTCATAATTAGATTGACAAGCCCCCGCTATTATAATAAGTTTTTCATGAGAATTTTCATACTTTCTAGCAGTCTTAATCGCCGCAACAAATTCATCACTACTTTTATAGCTATTATCTTTTCTTTTTTTACGGTATAATGCATCATGCCCAGTAATAACAATAATATCAGGGTTATATTTATTAAGACTCTCCGTAACAACATTAGATAAATCCTTACCATCAGTACATATTCCATAAGCCTTAATTCTATTCTTTTTATAAAAATTCATACACTTATTCATAAAAGAAAGGTCCTGGTCCAAATGCACAATCTTTCCCGGTAAATAAAAGTATTCATTTCTATCTAGATTCCTAAAATTATCAATCTCCGGAGCGAAATCATCTTTATCATCATCAACATATATTTTTAAATCTTCTTTTGGACTATCTGCATACAATCTAACAACTTCACCCTTAAGTATATAATTGTTATCATCAATAGCTATAATTCTAAATATAATATCATTATCATAAGACTTTCTAGTAACTAAATCACCAATTTGAAACATAATACTCACCCATATAATATTATGTAATAAGCAAAAATATATAACAAAAAATGAGTTATTACTTCAATAACTCATTTGCCAATTCTACAAATACATAATAAGGAATATTTTCACTTCTAGTATTAATATTAAAATTATACTTCTCAAGTACACTTTCTATTATATTTATATCATAATTACATAAATTATTTTTAATAGTTTTTCTTTTAAATCTAAAACTATCTTTAACTATTTTTCTAAAGAAATCTAAATCCTTAACATATTCTAAATTATTCTTTTTAACCATCTTAATAACAGCGGAATCAACCTTAGGTTTAGGTACAAAAGAATTTTTACTAACATTAGTAACTCGTTTAATATCATAAAAATAATTAAGAAAGACAGTAAGTTGTCCATACTCTTTAGTTCCAACAAGAGCACACAATCTATCAGCAACTTCTTTTTGAATCATAATAACAATCTCACAAGCAGGTATCTTTTCTTCAATAATTTTACTTATAATAGGAGTAGTAATATAATATGGTAAATTAGCAACAATATATAAATTATCAAAACAATAATTACTTAAATCATCATTAACATTTCTATTTAAAAAATCGTCAAATATAATAGTATAATTATCATATTCAGCAAGTTCCTTATTTAATATTCTTTCTAATCTAGTATCAATTTCATACAATATCGCTTTGTCAACTTTAGGAAGTAGTTTCTTAGTCAAAGAACCAGCTCCCGGTCCAATTTCAATAACCAAATTATTTTTCTTATATTCAGTAGCATTAACAATTTTATTTACAATATTATCATCCTTCAAGAAGTTTTGACCAAGTGTTTTTTTAAAATCAAAATTATACATATTAATAAAACATCACTACCAATACTTCAGTTATTATAAGAAACAAAGCAAGTAAAGATAGGCCAAGTCCAACCTGATTACAAGTCTTATTTTTATATACTAATGATAAAATAAAACCAACAACCATAAATGCTAATGAAAAGCCAACAAAACCAAATAAATACATTATTCTATCTAATACTTTCGTATACATACCTACAGCACTTATGTCAGTAGTCAAACAATCAAAAGCATCTAAAACTGCTAATGAAGAAAAAATGATACTAAGTATACCCGTGGCATTACTATCACCTTTTTTCTTCTCTCTATATACTCTCGAAGGAATACTATTATTTATATTACTATCTACTAAAACACCACAGTTAACACACACATAAGCATTCTCGTCAAGTTTATTACCGCAATTTCTACAATACATATACTGCCTCCTCTACAACAAATATTTTATCATAATAGTGTACTTTTATCAATAGAAAAAATAGAGTCAAAACTCTATTTACATCTTTAATTATTAAAAATAAAATTTTATTTATGATATGTCTCATTATTAATAATTTTAAAGCATCTATATAATTGCTCTAAAAATATTAATCTAAACAAGCCGTGTGGAAATGTCATATTTGAAAAGGATAGTTTATAATTAGATCTATTCTTAATATTATTGGAAAGTCCATAAGATCCACCTATTACAAAAGTAATATTAGAGTGAGATATAAAAGTATTATCTAATTTATCAGCAAATTGAGGAGAAGATAGATTTTTACCTTCAATTTCCAAAGTAATTACATAATCTTTATTATCGATATGTTTCATTATCTTAGTTTCCTCTATAGAAGGTATAGAGTTATCAACTTCAATTATTTCAAATTTATGATATTTATTAATTCTTTTAAAATAATCATTTACTCCATCAGTTAAATATTTTTCTTTTATTTTTCCAACACAGATTAGTTTTATCATACATTTATCAACTCAGTTTCTTCATTTTGTTTAGTAATAATTATATTATCTACATGTTTATTATCTTCTTTTAATCTATTTGCTAGTGTTTCGTAAGCAAGCTCTTCAGTATTATTATCCTGTGATAAATGAGCTAACAGTATATAATGAGTATTGTCTCCTATAAAAGAAGACAAATACTTAGAAGAATCATAATTGGATAGATGTCCTTTATCAGATAGTATTCTCTGTCTAATATTAAAAGGATATTTTCCATTAGTAAGCATTTCAACATCATGATTAGATTCCATAATATATAAATCTCTATTACTAAGTATAGCAAAATATTTTTTATTAATATATCCAGTATCAGTAATATAAACAATTGATTTATTTTCACTACTAATAATATATCCTCTTGAATCAGGAGCATCATGTGAAGTTTTAATCGTAGTAACATGAATGTCTTTAATATCAAACTCATCTTCAAGTAGTTTATAATTATCTATATAATCTAATGTTTTATGCATCACTTCCGTAATATATACTGGAATATTATATTTCTTAGCAAATATTTTTAGGCCCCCTATATGATCAACATGAGTATGGGTAATAAGTATAGCATCAATATCACCAGGAAATACTCCCAAATCCTCTAATTTTTCCTTTACATATTTTGAAGTATTTCCCAAATCAATAAGTATCTTTGCATTATTACTTTCTATATAAGTAGTATTTCCTTTACTACCAGATGATAAAACAGATACTTTCATCGATACAAACTTAGAGGATTTATCGGAGTAGCATTAGGCCCACCGACTCTTACAGAAAAGTGTAAATGGGTGCCACCATAAGGATTTCCTGAACTAGGCGTAGGTACAACATAACCAGTGTTCCCCATAGCGGCTATTTTTTGACCTCTTACAACAGTTTGACCAATACTAACATAGTATTCTTTTAAATGCATATAAATAGTGTAGTATCCACCAACATTATGATTAACTATAACATAATTGCCTCTTCCACCATTGCAACGTGTATTGCCTGGATAACATCCACTTTTAGCATCAACAACAACCCCATTATTCGCAGCGTGTATTGGTGAACCATATCCTACATATATATCTAAAGCATCGTGAAAAGAACCCCAACGATATTCAAAATAGGTTGTAATAGTATAAGGCTTTTCCGTTGGCCATGCCCAATAACTTAAATCTGCAACATTAGGAGCATATTTCTCACCCTTAACAATTATTCTATTGACAGGAGGTTTAATTTCAGTAGAATTTGCAATAGTACCAGAACGTAATTGACCATTAACATATTGACTCTTTCTGGTAACTCTATATAAACCATTTTCTCCTTCTCTAATAGTTTCTTGATACCCAATATATTGACTAGAATCATATTGAATCTCAGTATCATATGTTCTTTCTTCTTCACCAACACTATGAACATCAACTGCTACAGATATAACTGGGTTTATAAGACCAACATTAACTTTTTGTCCCTCATATAAAAGATTATTTTCACTAGTAAAATCAGGATTTGCTATTAAAAACTCCTTAACATTTAATTTATGTTTATTAGCAATAGATTCTATTGTGTCTTCTGCTTTAACAGTATAAGTCTCTTTTTTTTCTAAAGTACCATAAAGTAAATATTTACTAAGCTCATCAACATCAACAAAAATCTTCTCATCAGTAGAAATTAAAGTTTCTTTATAAGTAATATTCTCAAGTAAATCAATATTCTCTATCATGCTACCTAAATCTTTAACTTCATCTTGAGTACCTGCAACAAATTTTTCATACTGTTCCTCATCAACAAAGGCTTTAATAGTATTCTCAACAGCTTCATCAAATACTTTTTTATCTAATACATATAAATTTAAAGTTTTCTTATTATTATCTTCATCATCAGTATTAACAATAGCAATCTGATAACCATGAACAGTAAACTTTTTATTACTAATTATTTTATTATAAATTTCAACATCACTGCTAACAGAAGGATTATAAGTAATATTCTTCTTTATTTCTACTCCTTTAGGAGAATAAACTGTATCAACATCATATTTCTTTTTTAGTTCCTCTTCTTTACTATTTACATAATCATTAAAACTTTCTTTTGAAGAAATACTACCTATAGATTTACCATCCAAATAAACAGTATAAACAGCAGTAGGTTCACTAGTAGCATAAGTAGTAAAAGTTAAGACCAAAACAAATACAGAAAGAAATATACAAAACACAATTAACCCCAAATTTATTTTTTTAGTTTGCACTAGCACCATTCTCCTTCCTTATAGATAAAAATGTCGAAGTCTTTTTCTTAAATAACAAATCAATAGTTTTAGTAGGTCCATTTCTGTGTTTTAGTATAATAAGTTGTATAGGATTAGGTACTTCATCACCCACAGGAACTTCAACATCAGGTGCATGTAATGCTGCAACAATATCAGCATCCTGCTCGATAGAACCAGACTCTCTCAAATCACTAAGTACAGGTTTTTTATCTTCTCTTTTTTCAACACTTCTAGATAACTGAGACAAAGCAATAACTGGTACTTCAAGTTCTAAAGCCATAGTTTTAAGCGCTCTAGATATTTCAGATACCTCTTGCTGTCTTGAGCCAGAATATCTTGAAGAAGAATCAATGAGCTGCAAATAGTCGATTATAACAAGTCCAAGGCCTTCGCCCTGAGTAGCGAGTCTTCTACATTTAGCTTTAATTTCACTAGGAGTAACACCACCTGCATCGTGAAAGAATATATTAGTATCAGCTAAAATACTAATAGCCTCATTAAATCTCTTCCAATCATCATTCTCTAGTTTACCAGTACTAAGTTTCTTATTATCAATTTGTCCCAAAGAACTAATCATTCTCATAATAAGTTGCTCCGCAGGCATTTCTAGAGAGAAAATAGCAATATTTTTCTTAGTGCTTTTAGCGGCAGCTAAACCCAAATTAAGAGCAAAAGCAGTTTTACCAACAGCCGGTCTAGCAGCCAATATAATAAGCTGAGTAGGATGAAGTCCTTGAGTTAATGCATCAAGTTCTCCAAAACCAGTAGTAAGTCCATTTAATTTACCACCATTTTTAGCAATAAATTCTAAATCGCTTTGTGCTTTAGATAAAACATCCTGTACTTTTCTAAATTCACTAGTTTTCCTAAACTTTGAAATATTAAGAATTTCTTTTTCGGCTTCATCAATAGTATCAGAAGCACTCATTTCACTATTCGTAGCCTTATTCACTATATCAGTAGCCACTTCAATCATTTTTCTAAGTGTATACTTTTCACTAACCAAACTAATATAGTATTCAATATTAGCGCCAGTGGCAACAGAGTTAACTACTTCGTTTAAATACTGGACACCACCTATCTCATTAAGTCTATTACAATTAATTAAATATGTTGTAATAGAACTAATATCAACCGGAGTATTATTAATATATAAAGTTTTAATAGCATCAAATATTTTTGCATGACTATCTAAATAAAATATAACACTATCAACCTCTTCACATCCTTTTTGAAGAGATTCATATGACCAAAACATTGAACCAAGCAAATTTTTTTCAGCCTCAATATTTTTAGGTAATTCTTTGTTCATCACTTCACCTACTTACTTTTTAATTCAACCCCGAGTTTACAAATAACTTTCTTATGTAAAACAACATCTACATAAAACATTCCAATAGAAGACAAACTATCTGTAATAACAATTTGTTTCTTATCTACTTTATAACCTCTTTTATTAAGTTCTTCGTATATTTGTTTACTAGAAATACTACCAAAGACCTTACCATCTTTACCAGTAGAAACTGTAAAAGATATAACCTCTTTTTCTAATTTATTTTTAATTTCAGTAGCAATTCTAATATTATTTTCTTCATTTATTTTGTTTTGTGTAATCTCTGCATCAAGCCTGTCACTACTAGATTTGGTATATTTAACAGCATATCCATTTTTAATTAAGTAGTTAGTAGCATATCCATCACTAACATCTTTTATTTCGTTTTTCTTTCCCTGTTTCTTTAAATCTTTTAAAAATATAACTTTCATAAATATCCCACCTTCGTACTAATATTATACAATATTTTTAGTCTATTGTCATTATAAAAAGAAAAAAATATAGCCTAAGCTATACTCTTATTTGCAAAATGGAATAAATCCCATGAATCTTGCTCTTTTAACTTGTTCAGCAACATGTCTTTGATGCTTAGCACAAGTACCAGTAAATCTTCTTGGTAAAATTTTACCATTATCATTAACATATTTAGATATAATATTAACATCTTTATAATCTACTGTCTTACCAGCACACATATGACATATTTTTTTTCTTTTCTTACGAAATTCTGCCATGTTTATCCTCCTTTTTTAGAATGGTAAATCATTGTCACTAATTTCTATAGAATCACCAAATGCTTCAAACGGATCTTTTTCAACAGATACTGTTTCCATATTATTACTTGAAGTATCCACCATTGGTGGTTCAGGCAAATTATTAAAACTTGTATTACCAGTAGCACCAGTTCCTTTAGAATCTAAGAAACTAATATTAGAGGCAAGTATTTCAGTAACATAAACCTTTTTACCATCTTTATCATCATAATTTCTTGTTTGAATTCTTCCTTCAACTGCAATTTGATTACCTTTCTTTTGATACTTAACCAAATTTTCAGCTTGTTTATCCCAAACTACACAGTTAATAAAATCTGCCTCTCTCTCTCCATTAGCATTAGTAAAATTTCTACTTACTGCTACTGAAAACTGACAAACATTTCTGCCTGTTGGAGTAGTTCTAAGTTCAGGATCTTTTGTTAATCTTCCAATTAATATTGCTTTATTCATACTTTTTCTCCTTATTTATCTAAGTTAATAACTAGATGTCTAACAACATTTTCATCGATTCTAGATACTCTATCAAATTCCTTAATAGCGGCATCATCTTTAGCTTCAATGTTGTATAAAAAGTAATATCCAGACTTGAATTTCTTAATTTCATAAGCAAATTCTTTTTGTCCTAACTCTTTAGATAAAGTAATCTTAGCCTTATGATCTGTTAATACTTTTTCAAGTGTCTTAACTGTATTTTTAACAACAGTCTCCTCAACATCAGGTCTTACAATAAACATAATTTCATAATTTTTCATTATTACACCTCCTTTTGGACTAACGGCCTTATTCAGGCAAGGAGCTTTCGCTCACCAAGTATTATAGCAGTTTTGACAAAATATGTAAAGTTTTTTCATTATTTTTTTATTATTTTTTTCACTCCAAGCTTCTAATCTTGGAGTATTATTTTGAGCCATTAAGTCTCAAAATAATATATCAACCATATCTATCATATAGAAGCCATAACTACATATACAAAATAATTATATTATTTAAATGCACCATCATCATTAAATATAACATTAATAGAATAATTTTTCATTTTATCTATAACATCTTTTTTATCTTTACCATCAAGTAAAAAAGTCTTATAATTACTTTGTTTACATGGAATAAAAGTATAATTCATATTACCTTCATTATTAATAGTCACAGATAATATTCCCGTATCTTTAGTTTCTTTATTAAATATAAAATCTCCTAAATTATAAGCAATTAACTTATTATTATATATCTCCATACCCTGAAGTACATGAGCATGACTACCAATAACTAAATCAGCTCCCATATCAATATATTCTTTACCAGTAGTAAGTTGAACATCTTCAAGTTCATTTGAATCTTCTTTTCCCCAATGAATTAGTAGTATAACAAAATCACTCTTTTCTTTTTCTTCTTTTATTCTCTTAAGCAACAATTCATTATCATAGCATCTAAATATTCCACTAGAAGTTTCAGTTGCGCCAGGAGTAACAATATTCTTTTCAGCTCTACTTGAAGATAAAAAAGATATTTTATAACCATTAGCAATATAGTAAAAAGCAGAACTTGCTTCTTCTATATTAGAGCCACCACCGACATAACTAATGCCATATTTATCTAAATATTTAATAGTATCAAGAAAAGCATCTTCTCCATAATCATATGCATGATTATTAGCAATAGAAACAATATCAACACCCATTTCATCATATATTTTTAATCTTTCAGGTCTTGCTCTAAAATTATATAATTTATTAAGTTTAGTTCCTCTATTACTTATAGTAAACTCATTATTAGCAACCATTATATCACTAGATTTCATAATATTGACAACATTATCATCTAGTATACCGTAAACACCTTTACCTCTTGAATCATAATAAGGCATTATATCAAAATTATCTGCTAAGGATACATCACCAACAAAACTAATAACAGTTTTATCCTTATTATTAATTATCTTTACTTTATCATTATTATCATATATACCATTATATTCATCAAGTAACACTTTAAAAGACTTTCCAACAATATCATGCCATACTTTTTCTGTATAACTATCAGTAGTATAAGCAGTCAGTATATTATTTAGGACATCCATACCATACGCATCATATACATAATCTAAAAATCCATTGTCAAATTTATTATCATAAGAGACAATATCCTTAATAATATTATTTTTATTATTTACAGCAGCAGAACAGCCACAACATAGTAAAGAAACAACAATACATAAAAATTTAATAATTTTATTTTCCACTATAAACCTCATACCATTCTTTTAACTTACTAGTACCAGAAGATACCAATTTTTTAATAAAGTCCCAACCTATTTTACAGTTATCTTTAACATCTTTAAATATTTCTTTAGCAGTATTACATCCATTTTCATGATTTTTACATATTTCAGTTGAAATATCTAAATATAAAGTAACCAATTTTTCTTTAACGTTATTATATATTTTACTGCCATTACTAGAGATTGTTTCTTTATAGCCTGGAATATACTCTTCAATTTTATTATCTATTTTTAAAGCAATACTAATAATTTTAAGCTTTGCAGTACTACTCAAATCATTAAAAGTATGTCCTTTAATTTTACCATCATAAAATATAAAATCAACTATAGTAATAAAATATTCTTTAGCTTTATCTTTAACATCATTCCAAGAATTATTGTTAACTTCATCATACTTTTTTTCAAAGTAATTAACAACATCTTCTTCAGATGTAACAGAATCATTATAGTTATCATCACTATTATCTTTAATATTTACATCATTACTATTTGGATCGTTATCTTCTTTGCTTTCATTTTTTGTATTATTTTCTGTGTTATTTTCTTCATTATTTTCATTGTTATTTATTTCAAATTTTTCCATTTTGTCAGTTTTATTCTTAATAATTAAAAAACTTACAGTTGCAATAAACAATACGCTAATAGTAACAATTAAAATCAAAATTTTCTTTTTACTCATACACATCACAACAATATAATATCATTAAATCTACAGAAATACAATATTGACATAACAACATATTTAAAGTATTATATATAAATGCAAGGAGTTAGAACATGAAAAAACAATACGTAACTGTAGGAACAGAAACAATTTCAAGTAATATTTTTAGAAAAATATTACGTCCACTAAACAATTATACTTTTAAGCCTACTGGTGGTCTCTGGGCATCAGAATTTAATAAATATATGGTAAGTGATTGGTATGAGTATATAATATATGAAGGTTCATATCTACAAGCAATAAAAAATATTACTCTAGCAGCTGTCTTTACATTAAAGGATGCTGCAAAAATATTAACCATAGATTCTTGTAATCAAATTAAAGAACTAGCAAAAAAATACCCATCATATCATCACATATTAGGATTATGCGAGCCACTAACCACCAAAAATAAAATATTTGATTTTGAAGAATTATCAAGAGAATATGATGGTGTTTATATTAATTATTATGGAATAAACTTTTCAAGAGAAATAGAAACTTTTAAAGATTGGAGTATAAATACACTTCTGTTATTTAATATTGACTGCATAGAAAAATATCAAAGTATTAATATAATGCCACAAAATCCATACGATAGCGAAGACTTACCTCAAATAATTAGTACAAGTAATGATAAAACAATAAACAAACCATGTGATATTTACACACACCTATATTTATACACAAAAAACTTATTCAATGAATTATTATCATTTTATCCAAACATAACTGACTATGATAATTACCTCGAAACAATTGCGGAAATTATAAAAAGATGCAAAGTATTAATAACTAACGAAAAATCAAAAGAAATTAAAGAACTATTTAAAACATTAGAAAATGAAAAAATACCATTATTTAATGAAAGGCAAAAAGAAATAGCCATTTACAATATTATTTTAAATTATTTATCAGAATATTTAATTAACAGCAAAGAATTTATAAAAGAATTACCCAAATCTATGATAAAGCAAAGAAAATGGTATGAATTTTAACTTGCTCTATCATAAATAAAATGATATAATCTTTATGCGGAGGAATCATTATGATAGATATAATAGTTGATACTATAATAGATGTATTAAAATTAATACCATTTTTGTTTGTTGCTTTTCTATTAATTGAAGTTTTAGAACATAAATTAACAAGCAAAAATAAAAACATTATAACAAAATCAAAAAAATTTGGTCCCGTAATAGGATCCCTTCTTGGTATCATACCACAATGTGGTTTCTCAGTAATGGGAACAAATCTATATATAACAAGAATAATATCATTAGGTACTCTCTTTTCAATATATTTATCTACAAGTGATGAGATGTTGCCAATACTTATATCAGAAAAAGCAGATATCAAAATAATATTACAAATAATTTTAATAAAAATATTGTTTGGTATATTCTATGGAGTATTAATAGATTTGACTTTAAGAAAAATAAAGAAAAAGCAAGATAAAACAAACTATGAAATATGTGATAAAGAACATTGTCACTGTGAAAAAGGAATACTAATATCATCAATTAAACATACCTTAAACATAGTATTATTTTTATTTATTACTACGCTTATAATAAATATAGTGTTTCACTATGTCGGTGAAGACTATTTATCAAAAATCTTACTAAAAGGTACCATACTGGGACCATTTATCACTAGCCTTATTGGACTAATTCCCAATTGCGGAGCTAGTATAATATTAACAGAACTATATTTAAATAATGCTATAAGTTTATCTTCATTAATCGCAGGTTTATTAACTGGTAGTGGAACAGCACTAATAGTATTATTTAAGGAAAATAAAAATATAAAAGAAAACATATTTATAATATGCTTATTATATTCACTAGGAGTAATATCAGGATTAATTTTAGAATTATTAAATATAATAATATAAAATGTAACTATAACATAGCTACATTTTTTTATATTTCAAAACTAGTGTCATCAATAAAATTATAATTAGTTTTATATTTAAGCTCTCTGACTAATCTAAATAATGCTTCATCCTTCATTTTTGTTTCTAACATAATATCAACATCAGTATTATACTTCTTAATAAATTCAATAAACTCTATAAAATCATCACTATTTATATAATCACTATGACTTCTAAAATTCTTTTTACTTTTAGGAGAAGAAAAATGTAATTTAGGTTTAATATTCCAAGTTTTAAATATTCTTTCAATATCAATATCACTTTTATTACATTTATAATGATGATAATCAAGTACAATAGGAACATTAATCATATCAGAAATTTTTAAAGTATCACTAACATTAAATACCTTATCATCATTTTCAATAACAATGCATTTCTTTAAATAATCAGGTAATTTATTAAAATTATTAACAAATCTCTTAATAGAATTATTTTTTCCTAAAACGTTACTACCAACATGAAGTATTAGAACCTTATCTTTAATTTTCATCATGTTCAATAATTTATAATGATAATCTAAAATATCAATAGAGTTTTTAACAACATCTTTATTAGTACTATTAAGTACACAGAATTGATCAGGATGAAAATCCACTCTCAAATTATTATCATTAATAATTTTACTAATTCTATTATAATATTTTTTGTACTTAGTAGTATAATTAAATTTTACATCATCTTTAGTAGCAAGTGGAATTATTTTAGAGGACATTCTATAAAAATGAATATTATTTTTAACATTATATTTTAATATTTCTTCTAAACCTAATAAATTAGATTTAATAACATCATCAAGCTTGTCAATATTACATTTATTTAAATACTCACTATAAGTATAAGGACTAGAACTAGTAACATCAATCGCAGTACTAATAGCCACATACCCAAGTCTAACTAACATACAATCACCAATATTAATATTTACATAAAAGAAAATTAAATACATATTTGCATTTATTGAAATATCGTGCTATAATACTAGCAATTTTGGAGGTGACAAAAATGAGTGAAGAAAAAGCAAAATTAATTAAAGATTTAAATAGTGCAGGAATCGATATAAACTTTATAATACAAGAATCATTTTTAGGATATAAATACAGAAAAAAAGTTAATAAACTTTATGAAGAAAAAGCAGAAACACCAACAAAGTTAATTAAAATGTATTATAGTTTAGCACCAGGTAAGGTTGAATTTGACAAAATGAAAAAAGCATTTATTACAAAATACATTAATAACGAAAGTGAACTTGAGGGAACACACAATAGTATAGAAATAAAAGGACTTAAAGCTATGTATGAATATATACATTCCGATGATGTTAATTATTTATTTGATGTATATACTCTTAAAGATTTAAATGCAAAATTATTTTCATTTACAGAATACCCAGAGTATGCCGGAGATTTTAGAAGATTCGATGTATATCTTCCTGGAACTGGTACAGAACTATCAGAATGGTCTATGATAAGACCTGAATTAAAAAAAATAGATATAGAAATACAAAAATTACTAGAAGATGCAAAAGAATTAAATACTAACTTCTCAACTGATAAATTACTTGAATATCTAGATAATTGTGTAGTTATTGGTTGTAAGTTAATCAAAGTACATCCTTTTGATGATGGTAATGGTCGAACAATAAGAGGATTTATTAACAAATTATTTGAAGACGTTGGATTACCACCAATATACATCAAAGCAAATGAAAGAACAGAGTATCATTTAGCAATGAATAAAGCAAATAATGAAGGAAATTATGATTACATTAAAGGATTCTATAGATATAAAGTATGTGATTCAATAATAGAACTAGATATTAATAATAGAATCAAAAAACAAGATAACGAAAAGAAAAAAATAAAAGAATTAAAAATTAATAGTTAATATCACCCCCCTATGCAAATACATAGAGGGGTTATTTTATATAAAAAAAGTGCTAACTATTTCTAGTTAGCATTTATTACTCTCAGAAGTTAATTTCCGAGTTTCCTATCAATTTGGAGCAATGACATGGGTCATTTGCGAAAAAGTAGAAACAAGTAATTGATTAAATCAATCTATTAATAGTATAGCACATATTATATATTTTAATATAAATATTTATACTAATTTAAATATATTTATATTCTTATTATATTAATTCTTTATATTATATTATTATATTATGTGTGACAAAATCATCACCCCTAGATGGACATTTTCATCACACCCTGATGGACATTTTTGTCATGTCATGATAAAATCATCACACTGTGACAATTAATTCATTTATATCCTTAATAACATTTATATTTCCTGATATAATGACTTCGTTATAATCTACACCATTCATAATCAAATCCTTTCTGTATAAATATTTATACTAATTTAAATTATTATTTATATTCTTGTTATATTAATTCTTTATATTATATTATCATATTATGTTAGACAAATTTTCCATCGTGGATAGAAATATCTTCTACCCTAGATGGAAATATTTTCTACCCTAGACAAAAAATATAAATCTTATTCAAAATAAAAAGACTAGTTATATTTCAAACTAATCTCACCAATAAATTGTAATTTGTCTTTTACAATAATAGCATAAAAAAGAAAAGTAGTTATTGTTAATCAACTATTGCATTTTTCTAATTCTCATAAATACTTTTAAATCTTTCTCTGTCTACATTCTCTTGATTATTAATATAGTCCAAGTATTTTTCTTTATTTTCTTCTGTATATGGAGTATCAGAATATAAATCTTGTAATAATATTGTTCCGTTTGGCTGTCCAATACCCACAAATATATAATTTTCACCTATCTTTGGTAATTCCTCATCCGTTATATAATCACCTTTATGCAATATAAGAGTTCCATCTTTATCATATCCACCAGGATAAGTTACTTTAATTATATTTTGTAGATCACCCTTCAAATTTTCTGTTACCTCGATTTCATATATAGTTCTAGCTGAGCCATAATCTGAGAATGTCTTTTCAATTTCCTTATCTACCTTTCCTATAAACACATAATCAGCAAATCCAACTTGATAATATGGATTTGTTTCTTCATTCACAAGTACTGTATCATAATTTAATTTGCCATTTGGCTTATAATTTGAATTTCTATTGTTAAAGTACCAAATTACACCACAAATCATAGCAATTATAAAGATAACTAAAATAGATAAAATAATAATTTTTTTCTTTTTCATAACAATACCTCCTTTATTTTGTTCTTATTTTAATAAAAATAAGCTTTAATTCTACTAATAATCAACTACATAGTAACATATTTTAAAAAAGTTACAACTTTTGTTCAAAAAATGATTATCGGCAAATTACTATTTATTTAACAAATCACTAAATTGTAATTTGTAATTATTATTCTGATGGGCAATTATAATTTGTATTTTTAAATGTTGGAATTACCGTTATTACATCATCGCTAACACAATAATAAGTATCAATTAAAATACCTTTGTCTACATAACTATCACTATCATTAGCATCTTCAATTCTCCAACTTATTATTGGGCTATTTTTAAATACTATTGCTTGAATTGTGTCTAATATTACAATTGACAAAATAGTAATAACTATTGTTAATAATATTATTATAAACTTATTCTTTTTTACCTTTTTTATTTCTTTTGCAGAATAATCAAGTGTATCAATTAAAGTTTCCTCACTTTTTGAATCGATTTCTTCTTTAGTAAATCTCTCACCATTTAATATTTCCGTAACCGAGACTTCTAAAATGTGACTTAATGGTTTTAACAATGACAAATCCATTAAGCCCAATCCTCTTTCCCACTTGCTTACAGCATTTTTGGTTATCCCTAATTTTTCTGCTAACTGTTCTTGAGTTAATTTTTTTTGCTTTCTTAATTTAGCAATAAATTTTCCTATTTTTTCTTGATTCATTTTATCACCATCCAAGAACAATATATCAATTTTTTATCTAATATTAAACATACTATTAGTTCACTTTCAAATTACTATTTATCTGTCACTTCTATATATAATTATACCATAATTTCAACATATTTTGAAACCAACTTAAAACATCCAAGATTCATCCAACGTTTTCTAATGTATATCCAACTGTTGGAAGCAAAATATAACCTTGCAAATACTTTAATCAAAAGGCTAAAATCAAAAGTATGGTAGAATTCTTCCATATTTTTAACTCAATTTTGCAAGTGCAAAATAAGAAATGATAGCACTATAAATCCTTTATTTATATAGAATAAATTAGGGTAGTGCTATCATTCTCTTTATCCTGCTTATTATTTACTTACTTATTTTTCATTAATTATCTCTTTAATAGTAGGTCTAAATACTAATCCAAATGTAATATCTTTGCCTTTAAATAAATTAATATCTATTATAGGTATCACTTTTAGTAGTTCATAATTATCTGGTATTGCGGAATCGAATACTGCCATACCATTTTCAGTTCTATCTCCTTTATCTTCACGATATTCAATTTCAAAATATTCTCTTAAATAACCCAAATATTTATTTACTTGCTTTCTTTTCATTGGAGAAGATACTAATACCATTTCTTGTTTATGATTAACTTCAAATGGTAATTTATAATCATAAGCACCAACTTGCGTTAATTTAACTGCTTTATCAATAAAACTACTTCTAAAGTTTATTTGCTTAATATCTAAACTACCTGTATCAGTCTTATCAATCACAATATTATCTATATATTTTGAAATAAATTGTTGTTTTTCTTCTTTTGTTTTTATATCCCATTCAAATTTATAAAACTCTTTTTCTTTATAACCATTATCAATAGATATTTTTTCTATGTCTCTACGAGCCATAACTTTTTCTATTGTAAAAGTATGAACATCTAATTCATTTAACTCTTGTTTTTTATTATTTAATATTTCTAATTTTTCATTTATCTTTTTTAGATCCTCTTCAAAATCTTTGAGTTCAACTATACCAGTTAGGTATGCTTTTTTAATTCTTTCTTTTTGTTTAATGTATCCCTCAATTTCTTTATCTAAATTAAGGTCAGTATTCTTATCTTTTTTATCTGCTAATATTGGTAAAAAGAAGCTATTACACATTTGTTCAAACTCTAAAAACTCATATATTGCTTTTATCATATATTCTTCAACATAATCTTCTCTTAAATTGAAATGACAAAACTCACAATTATAATAAATATATTTTTTCTTTTTACCACCTGAACCTTTACACTTCATTATTCTTCCACATTTAGGACATACTAATTTTTGAAAGAATAGATAAGTTCTAGTTCTTGTATAGGTCCTTTGATTGGCTAGTTTTTGTGTTTGGCATTCTTCCCACATAGCACGAGTAATTATAGGTTCTACAACATTCATATAAATAACAGTATCACGACCAATTTTTTTAGCTATTCTTTTGTATTGTTCATAGTCGCCCATGTAGATTCTATTATTTATAATCTTTTCTATATCAGTATCATGCCAAGATTTGTTTAACACTTTTTCTTTATTAAAAATATTAGATATTTGTTGATAACTATTTCCCTCTAAATAAAGATTAAATATTCTTTCAATAATATGTCTAGTTGTTTCATCTATGATAGTTTTTTTACTACCATCTTTTTTATATCCAAGTGGAACAACACCAGGTAAATGGCCTGATTTTATAGCACCATTAAGTCCAAACTTTGTTCTTTCTGATACGATTTCTATTTCTAGTTGTGAAAGAACCGTTAACATTCTTACAAAGAATCTTCCATTAGCAGTACTAGTGTTAACATCATCTCTATCACATACAAGATAACAATTATATTTTTCTAGGATATTAATTAGTTCTTCCAAATCACGAACGGAACGAGTGACTCTATCTAACTTATAAGCAACTATATAATTTATTTTACCTGTTTTAACATCATTAAGCATTTCTTGGAATTTTGGTCTATGTTCCATATCTTTTGCACTTATTCCAGCATCTTCATAAACCTTAAAAACATTATATCCTTTAAATTCACATAAACTAAGTAGTTTTTCTTTTTGCTCTGGCAAACTAAATCCAGCACGAGCTTGATCGTCGGTACTAACCCTAATGTAAATACCAGCATTCTTTATTTCTTCTTCACACATTTTAATCCTCCTTAACAAAAAAAGGTGAAGCAATATTTAGGCTATAAATACTACTTCACCCAATAGGTTTAATATTTTCTATAACCATTATAGCACAGATTTTGTCATTATTTTAGTTTTTTAATGAAATCTTTTAAATCAGATAGTTTAATTTTGGTATTTAAATCTCTGTAGTAAGCAAATTCGTGTCCGTTAAATAAAAGATATGTCTTATTATTAATAATTGCTCTATGAGGCTCTAAATAGCCTATATTGGTAGGTTCTAGTTTTAATAAACTGCCATTAATAAAAATTGGTTTAGTATTATTAAGCCTACAAGCCCATTCAACTTTGCTTTTAAGTTCATGACTTATTTTAATTTCTTGTTTGATTATTTTTATCATAATATCATCAACACCTTTCTTAAACGACAAAAAAATCAATCATTTCTGATTGATTTAATCATTAACATCGCTTTGGTGCGACGATTTTTGCTTCTGGAGCGGTTTAAATACATCTTACGAACTCGCTCTCTTTCTATATATTATTATACATCATTTTTCCTTAAATAACAAATTTTAATAATTAAAATGTCAATTTCTATGATATAATTATACATAGAAGTAAAAGACTAAAGATAATTAGTTTGTTAGGAGGATTGATTATGAAAAAAACATTATTTGCTATTTTAGTGTGTGGGGTTACGGTATTAGGAATGACTGGCTGCGGAAAGTCAAAACAAAATAATCAAGATGATATTCATACTTTTGCGGGAACTATAACAGAGTGCGAAGAAAAAACTATGATTGTTCGCCCAAATGAAAATGAAGAAGAATATAAGTCTAGTGATAAATTTAGAATTGAATATGTTGGCGGTTTTAATTCTTGTAAAATTGGTGATAAGGTAACTATTACTTATAAAGGTATGATTAATGAAAGTTATCCAGCACAAGTAGGAACAACAAATATTGAGATTAACGATTTTTATATAACAAAACCAGAAAGTCACACTGATATTAGATTTAATGATTATTATACTGCTAATGATCGTACAATTTATTTGGCAGGAAATATTGGCGAGTTTTATATTAAAGATCAAGATAAAGATATTACTTTGAAAACTTATCTTTCAACTGCATTTCAAACACTTGATGATGGTATAAAACATATTACTGATAAATTAGAGTTAAAAGCCACATTGAAAGATGGAGGAACAAAAATTTACAAATCTAAAAATAAAGATATAACTATGATAGTATGTAATACTACTAAAAATGATAAAAATATATTAATTGGTGATTATTCTATGGAATATACTGAAGGAGATTGTAATAATTAATAAATTATAATTTATCAATGAGACTAGTTTGAAATATAACTAGTCTTTTTACATAAAAGAGCAGTACTTGTGTATTAGTATTGCTCTTTATCTAGGACACTTTGTAGGGTTCTTATTTCGGTAAGTACTTTTTCTAATAGTTCTTCACCATTGTGAATTCTATTCATAATCATAAAATTTCTAGCTCTTACTAAATCATGATTAAGAGCTTTTATTTGTTCTAAAATAGGTTTAATCTCATCTTTATGAATAACATTATCCATATCTTCATTTATAATTTTTCTAATATATGATGATTGAGATAATCCTAATTTTTTAACTTTATTTTTAAATCTAATTTGTTCTTCTTCGTTTATAAATACATTAATTTTTATATTTCTTTTTCTCATTTTTTCATCCTTTCTATAATTTTTAGGGTTTGGGACTTGTCCCATAGGTTAGGCAAATGTTAGGAGTACATTTGCAGTGCTGGCTAAGACAATTTTATTCAATTTGTCCTCACACTTTTTCATTAAATATAAGTCCTTTTAATACAATTTCTTCTGCAATATTTTTGTAATTATTCATCTTTTGTACCCACAATAATTGGTTCTCTTCCTTTAAATTCTCATTTAAATCTTTATCTTTTTCAGCAAGTTCATTTATTAAAGATTTTACTTTTTCTTCTGCTTCTTTACCGACTGAAAAAAGAAAAGTATTTAGTTTGTCCTCAATAATTAGTCTTTGATATAAAACTTTATTATTCTTTTTCAGATAGTCAAGTTTTAATAATCCATATTTGTTAAGATTTTTAGTTTCATCCTTTGTAATAATTTTTCTCATTTTTCATCTCTCCGTTTCTTTGCTTTTATTATAGTTATCTATAAAATCTACATTTTTAGTTTTACTATTGTATTTAAAATAGCCAATATCATTATTTGTATCTATAACTTTAATTGTATATCTATCAATTAAATAAATAGCAATAGCATCAGTATTAAAAGTATCTTTTAAGTAGTTTAAAACTTTATATTGTTCTATTGTATTAACCTGATTTTTAATAATATTATTTTTATTTAACAATTTCATAATTGGTAAGTCCATTCTTTAACATACTTCAGTTTTAGGTATTAACATTACTTGGTCTATAATAGTTTCATTACTATACAAAGGGCAATGAATAATACCATCATAATAGAAATGTTCTGATGCTAGTGTAAGTAATATCTTTCTTTCATCATTTGAATATTCATTCTTTTCTAACTTTTGAAGTGATAAAACATAGTAGTTTTTAGAATAATCATTAAGTTCATCAGTAGTTATTAACTCTTGATATTTGATACCAATATTATTGTTCTTTAAAATATCATTTAGATATTCTAAATACTCTTTACAACTTCTAGATATAAATTCATCAGTAAACTTAATATTTTTGATTTCAATGTTGTAGTTTTTATCTCTTGTAATTTCTATTTGTGATACAAGTTTATTTAATATATCTCTTTTTGCTTTACGATTTAAGCTATCCCACATAAAGGAAAAGCCAAGTTTATTAAATAACAAATAATCTTCTTCTTTTTTGTAATCAAGTTTTTTAAGTAGTTCCACTGTATATTCTTTGAAGTCATCATTAGGATCTAGTAATTGCTTTTTCTTATTTAATTTATCAATCTCTTTTTTGATAACTTCGTTTTTATGATTGATAGCATCTACATTTAAGTTTGATGATAGGTATAAATCTACTAACTTCTTTTCTTGAATTTTTAGTTTTTCTATGGCTTTATCAATATCACTTATGTCTTTTGATTTAGTTGAATTTGATACAATTATTTCATTATTCATATCATACATATATCTAGTTAGTTCATTTAAAACTCTTCCTAATTTCTTTTCGATTTTATCAGAACTATAATGAAGTCCTTTTACTTTACAATTAACATTTTTACAAGTTAAATGGTAGTATTCTTTTTTATTTGGTGATCCACTATATTTATAAGAAATAGTAGAAGATAAAATATTACCACATTCAGGGCATTTAATTAAAGAAGTAAATAAATGTATATGTTCTCCATAATTAGGGTGTTTATTCTTCTCTAAATTCTTTCTAGTAATGTTCCAAGTCTTTAAATCAATAATTGGTTCACAATAGTTTTCAACTTTTAGTATATCTTCAGGTTTTCTTTTATATTTGCCATACTCAAATATTCCAATATAAATAGAATTAGTTAATATTTTATAAACTCTATCAGCTTTCCATTTGCCTTGTTTTAGATATGCATTATTATCTTTCATAATAATAGCAATATTTCTTGTTGAATGTCTTTCTTTACATAGTTCAAATATTTCTTTAACAACTTCAGCTTCAATAGGTTCAATTTCTAAATGACCTGTTTCTTTGTTTCTTATATATCCATAAGGTGCTTTACTAGGGTGAATATGTTCCATAGCCATTTCTTCCATAGCTCTTTTTGTTCTTGCTCCAATTTCTTTTCTTTCTCTTTGACCAAACACTAAATTCATTCCATAAATCATTTCACCATTAGCAGTACTTACATCAAATGGTTCAAGTATTAGTTCTAATTTAACATCGTGTTCTTCTAAATAATTAAGTAGCCAAAATCCATCATAATTACTTCTTGTAAGTCTATCTACTTTAATAGCAACTAATTTATCAATCTTCTTTGATTTAATGTCTTTTAATAATCTTTGCATTTCTGGTCTCATTAAATCTTTTCCTGAATGACCGGCATCATTATAAACATCAATGATGTCATAGTTTTTCTTTTCACAGTATTCTTTAATCATTCTAAGTTGTGAATCAATAGAATATCCATTATCTTTTTGGTCGTCAGTTGAAACTCTAACATAAACTCCACATCTCACAAAATCATCTCCTTTCTTTTATATTTGAGAGAAGTTATCCTCTCACTCGTTTGGCACTTTATAAGCAAAAAGTTAAGTGTAAAATTACAATTTCTTCAAAATTTTACATATTTCTTGCAACGTATATTTTTCATTATGTTCTTTTACATAAAATTGTTTATTAGATATTTCATTAACTTTGTACTCATAAATAGTGAGTTTTTTAGGAGATAATATTAAGTATTCAGTAGGTTCGATAAACTTTAAATTTGTGTTTTCAAGAATTTTAACCTTGCCATTTCTCGTTTTAAAGTCATAGCATTTAATAATATCAATAATAGTTGAGTTAGGTTTTAATCTTTCTATTGTTTTAAAATTAAGCATTAAAAAATGTCCTCCTTCCTAGAAAGAGAACATCTATATATGTCTTCCAAGCTAACAGTGAGTTAGATTTTAGACATTAAAAAACTTACAACACCATAATAGGTTCGTAAGTTGTATTCAATTGGAGCAGATGATGAGAATTAGATTTAGGAAAGGAATTCTTGGAATATTATATTGTTTATGATAAAAATGATGAAATATTAGCATTTTGCAATGATTTAGATGAACTAAGTAAATTTGTAGATGTTAAAAAGAAATTTCTTAAATTTAGATTTAAAACTAATGATTTTATTTATGTAAAAATTCCAAATGTAGTAAAAATTTATAAATTTGTTTAAGAAAATTTTGTCACAGGTTATCCTGTGATTTTTTAGTGTTACACTTTCATTATGAGAGGAGGTAGATGAAATGGACGCTAAAGAACTAAGAGCGACATTAGAAACCAAGATGTCTAAAGCTGGAAAACCATATCAAGTTATATGTATATATTTAACTGATACATATAAAAAACAAGTTTTTCTAGAAGAAGCTGAAAAAGAATTATTGAAACAATATTTAAAAAATAATGATAACAATAATTTAGAAATGCCCGATTTATTTAATTAAATTAAAAAGAAGTAACAACATATCGTTTAAATCAAGCCCCCTTTGTATTAATAAAAATTGATATGTGTTATAAAAAAGAATAAGAAGTTAGGAGGGATTATATAATGCCAGTTGCTGATGCTGTTGTACCTACATTGTCTAGTATTTTAACTGATGTTGGTACAGTATTTACTGCCCTTATTGGTTATGTAGGTACTGTTTGTACTACTATCGTTAATACGCCAGTATTACTAATAAGTTTTTGCCTAGGTATAGGCTTTGTAATTGTTAGATTCGTTAAAGCAATGTTCTAACATAGAAGAAAGGAGATTTATATTATGAAGAAAGTTATTTTATCTTTTGCCATTGTATTATCTTCTTTCTTTATTTTTAATTTTAAGGTAAAAGCTTTATCAGAATATTCTTTTAATATTACTTTTGATAATATAAATGAAAGATTTTATAAAATAAAAGATTTATCAGAGAATTTTTTAAAAACATCTGATTTTAATAATTTTGTTATTTATTTTAATAAAAATTATTTTGATTATTATGTTTATTTTTATAATTCTGATAAAGATGTTGTTGTGTGTAAGTCTTTTGGTGGTTTCAAGTGTTTTATTCAAACTGCTGTTGATAATTATACGTTTAGTAGTGATTCTTCGAAATTAACAAAAGCCGGTTCAACTAATTATCCTTCTTTTGATGATCCAAATTTGTTTTTATATTCTTCTGCTAAAGTTTCTGTTGATGATATAAAGATAAATTTTAATTATGGTTCTTCTTCTTATGTAATTAATGAAAATGATAATTATTTACCTATCTATGATTTATATTTAAAAGTTTCAGAAATTTCTGATCCTCATAAAGAAGAAAAACAAGTATTGGAAAGTTTTTATAGTTTGTGTATAGAAAAAATAAAGTATTTAGGAGAAATATTTATGAGTAATTATATATATTTAACTACACTTGTTGTATGTATATTAATGTTTGTATTTAGTTTAATAGTTAGGAGGTTTTTATGATAGATATTAAGAAAATTAGTACAGATGTAAAATTAGAAATAATTTATATTTGGTTAGAGCAATTAGATGAAAAATGTAATTATACAGCTAATGATTTATTCTTAATAAATAGATTATCTAAGATATTATTAGAAGAAAGGATGTAAAAATATGAAGAAGTATTTAATAATTGGTTTATCAATTATATCAAGTTTGTTTTTTGTAAGTAATGTTAAAGCAGAGACTAAAGAATTTGAGTATGGTATTTTTGATAGTGAAAATTATGTTATTGGTACAGGTGTTTATTCTTATCAAACTTATTTTGATAATTTTAAAGAATATGATAATTTTTCATTTGATTTAATAGAAAATAAGATTAAAGATTTGATAAAAATATGGGAAGATAAATATAAAAATGAGTTTCCTAATTATTTTATTTCTATAAGCTCTTATCCAAAGGTTTCTTTTTCTACTTATTCTAATATGTCTGATCAGTATTTAAAAATTAGGTTAATTTATTCAAAATATATTCCTATTAGTGTTGATCAGTTTGGCGATTGTTTTAAGCAAGCTTCTTCTGATATTGGTATGATATTTGTTGTTTCTGGAAGTGATTTTAAATTTAGTAGTGTTTCTTATAATTATTCTTTTTCAGATTTAAATATTTTTTATGATGCTGATTTAGGTAATTCTGGTGTTAAGTCTGTATATCTTTCTACTTTATATTATGATTCTAATTTTGATTTACCTTTTGGTTTAGAAGATACTATTTATAATGTAAAAAAAGAAAATGATATATTATTTACTTTAAGTAATAAAACTGATGTAGTTCCTACTTATAAAGATAAATTTGTAGATAAAACGGATTTGAATTATGTAGAAGTAGATTTAAATAGTTATCCATATATAATGCTATCTTTAAAAGATTATAGTAAAACTGAAGAATTTTCTACTATTAATTATGTTAAAGGTCAATATTGTTTAACTTCTGTTTATAATTATGGTTCAACAGAAAAGAAAGATATAATTGAAGGCAGTAAAAATAAAAGATGTAGTTTATATTATGATAATTATACGCCTATTAGAACCTATATATTGAATTCAGATCTAAAAAATAATGCTATTTATTATTTAAAAGCTTATGATACTACTAAAGAAAATAAAGTAAAAATTGATACGAGCATATTTAATATACATTATGTAAGTGAAGAAGAAAAAGATAATCCAATAATTACTATAAATGGTAAAAAGCATACCCCTAAATCTTATGATGAACTTACAGATACCGCTACCAAAAGTGAAGATGAAAATTATGTTGACGGAGCAAGTGAAGAATTTACATTTTCAGATATATTTACCGCACCTTTAGAATTTTTAAAAACAATATGGAATTCAATAACACAATTTTTCCAATTAATTAATCAATTTATTTCATTACTTCCAGAAACATTACAAGCATTTTTATATATGAGCTTTATGTTAGCTATTATATTAGGACTAATTAAAATAATTTTATAAGGAGTTGATATTATGTATGATATAGTAAAACAATTAATAGGTACTTTACCTACTGAATTTGAATTTGTATATATTATTGTTACACTAGTTTTAGCTATGTTAGTAATAAGTTTTCTATTTAGTGTATTCTATATTCCTATTAATATGTTAAGAGGTAAATAATGTTACAAGTACTAAGATTTTTACTAAAGATTACTGCTGATTTTTTAAAGATGTTATTTACTATAGATGTCGGAGATGGCATGAATCTAGGCCTAGTTTTATGTATAGTATTTATATTCTTACCTTTAGTTTTATCAGTAGTCAATTTCTTAAAAGGAACTTTAATTGATGAATTAGATGAGGGTTATGATTTTACTACTAGAAACAAAGATAAAAAGGAGCGTCATAAGAAATGAGTATATTTATTCCTTATAGTCCAGGAGAAGTAATTCAGCACTTTACTACTTTATTCAGTTTAAATTTAACTGAACTTACTTCTTATCAGACTTTAATAGTTACTTTAATAGCTAATGCATATTTCTTTATGTTTTGGTTTATTATAGTTTATTTTGCTTTAAAATTATTTAATAGAGTATGGGAGAGATTCTTCTAATGGATTTAAAACAAAGAATAAGAGATATGAATACTTTAAAAGGATACCTAAAAAAATATTCAGATTGTGTACCTTATGAATCTAAAGAAAAACTTATTAGTCTTATACAAGATATAGACAATGAGCTTAACTGGTTTAAATTTCAAAAGTTAAAAAGGGATATGAGAAATAATAATAAACAAATAAGTTTATTTTAATGGAGGAAATATGTTTAAAAATAATAATGTTAATTTAAAAAAAGAATTTGAAAGAATGGGTAGTACTGTTACTGGCTTAGTAGAATCTATAAGAGTATATGCTAATTTTATGGATAATTATTTTATAAGTGAAGAAAACAAGAAAAACCATGCCGAGATATATGTAGAGTATAAAGAGTATTCTAAAAGTGTATATTCAGTTTTAAAAGATAATGGTTTTATTAAGGAGAAAAAATAATGTCAGATACATTTATTAATGTAGTATTATTACCTGGTATTGTATTCTTTATGGCTTTAATAGTAAATATAATCTTTGAAATAAAAGATAGAAAAAAGAAAAAATTAGATAATGAAAGGATAATTGATAATAATGGAAGAAAAGAATAATAAAAAGAAATTAAAAGATATAATTTTTTGGAAATCTAATCCAGATGATAAAAATAATATAAAATATAGTTTATTTAGTTTATTGATATGGATATTATTTATTTTAACTATATTTAGTTTGATAGGAGGAATAATTAAATGATTAAAGAATTAAAATGTATATTAAATTGCTATACTGATGAAGAATTAGATGATATGGAATTATGGATTGATAGTTATGTAAATGTAACAAATATATTAATCAATAATGGTAATATAGATTTAATTACTGCTTCTGCTGAAATTAAAGTCAATGATTTAATTACTAAGGAAAGATATGAATAGTTTAAGTTTTTTCTTTGGCTTATTATGTTTAATTTCTGTTGATTTTGTTATTTATAACTTATATAAATATTTTAACTTAAAATATTTTAGTAGATTAGAAATTAATCAGTTAAAAGATGAAAACAAATATTTAAAAGAAGAAAATCAGAAATTATCTGGTAGTTCTAGTTTTTGGAGTAAGAATGATAACTTGCGTTAATGGTATACCTGGTTCTGGTAAAAATGTATTGGTTACAAAAATTTGCTTACATCATTATAAAAAAACTAATAATTCTATACGAAGATTAATAAGAAAGATAAAAAAAGAGCCTATATGGATAAACAATATTTATTCTACTTATCCTATATTATTAAAAAAGACTAAGAAAGAAAAAGTATATTCTAACATAGTTACTATATATGATTTAGTTCCTAATAATAGATTCTTAAATCATGCAGTTATAGTAATAGATGAAACACAAGCTTTCTACGATTCTGAGGATCATAAAGAATTTCCTAAGGAAATAGCTATCTTTAATCAGTTTCACAGACATTTTGGTATTGATGATATATATTATGTATCACAACATCCAAGTAGAATAATGAAAAAGTTAAGAATATTAGCTTGTGAGTTTGATAAAATAAAAAGATTTATATGTATTCCTTTTATACATCTTGCTTTTATGCATATAGTAAGATACTTTGAATTTGATGACTATGGAAAGTATAATCATCCTAAGAAAGAGGCTAAAACTTATGATGTAAAAAATAAGTATATGCTATTCTTTGCTGGAAAAGTGTTTAAAGCTTATGATAGTAAGTATTTGAAAGTACTAAATATAGATAAGCCACTATATAACAGAGGTATGTTTAGAAAACTTGATTTGTCTGAGAAAGAGATAAAATACATATATAGAGACAACTTATAACTAGACAGCCGCGGCGTGGCGTCTAGTTATGAAACAGATTAAAAGTCAATAGAACATGGAATAAAAGCGAAGCGATTATGCCGTGAAAGTCTATTTACTTTTAATGTTTCGCAATAATTTTGCTCCGCAAATCAAGAAAAGGTTATCAACATTTTTTTGCTTTGGACGAGCCTTACGGCGGGGAGTAATAAAAAGTTTTTGTTTTACTTTTTTCAAAAAGTAATAAAATTGGGAGCAATCTCCCATTGGAAGACTACGACACTTCCAATGGAGTGCATTGTGCATTAAAAAAATATGGAGGATTATTATGAAAAACAATATACGATTTGCAGTTTTTACAATTGATACTGGAACGATTTATCAATATTTAGTTAGAGTACGTTTTATTAAAGGTGGTACATCCTTTATCAAGGATTATAGAACTAATTATCTGAATATAGGAAAATTATTTTGTTTTTTAGAAGAAAAACATAAAGATAATTATAGGTTAGTTTTTATTAGAAGCTTTAAATATAAATATGGGGTAAAAAATGATTAAATCAGAAATGAAAAAAAGAAATTGGACTCTTGTACTTTATGATGATAGTTGTTTTAAAGATTGGGAAGAATATTTAGTTAGTACTGGTGTTCCATTTGCTTATGCCTATCATGACAAAGATATGACAGAAATAGGAGAGCCTAAAAAGCCACATTATCATGTTGTACTTTGTTTTGATGGTCCTATTACTTATAGTAATGTTGAAAAATACGCAGCAAGAATTGGGGCTGCCAATGGTGTAGTACAGCCAGTTGGTAGTGTTCGTGGTATTATTAGATATTTTTGTCATAAAGATAATCCAGATAAATATCAGTATTCTGAGGATATAATTCAGTGTAGAAATGGTTTTGATCCGCATGACTATTTCTGTTTAACAGTAAGTCAGCAGAAAGCATTTAAAAGAGCTGTTACCCGTTACATTCGTGATAATGATATTCAAGAGTATGCTGATTTAATAGATACATTAATGGATTCAGAACAAGAGGATATGTATGATATAGCTACACAAAATACATTTTTCTTTACTCAGTACATAAAATCTAGAAGAAATATAGTGAAGAGTGGAAGGGAGAATTAAGATGGAAGCTAGTTATTTAACTATAGTGTCATATATTGCATGTAGTATATTATTTATATCATTAGGTTATATTTTTGGAAGCTTAAAAGCTGTTAACGATGATATTAAATCAATTCTTTATGATAAATTAGTTATAGAAAATAAAGAATTAAAATCAACTATTGAAAATATGATGCAAATAAAAAAAAGAAAAAATCAAAATAATATGTTATAATCAAATAAAGAGGTGGTTTGACAAAATTATAAGAATTATGTATAATATCTCGCCGAGGTGAGAAAAATGAGCTTTGAAGAGGCTTATAAAAATTATTTAATCTATGCTTCAAAACAGCATAAAAAACAAAGTTTTGATACACTAAAATATAAATTTGAACTTAGAGTTCTACCATTTTTTAAAAAATATAATATAGCAGATATAAAATCTAATGATATATTATCTTGGGAAGATTATATTTCAGCTTTTAATTTTTCCAATAATTATAATTCTTCATTATATTATATTTTGAGTGGTTTTTTTGAGTATTGTTCTTTATTTTATGGTTTTGATAAAACTATAATTAGTAAGGTAGGAAATTTTAAAAAAAAATATGAAGAAAATAAAAAAGATTTTTATAATTTAAAAGAATTTAATCTTTTTATAAAAAATCTTAACGATAATGTTTATAAACAATTTTTTAATTTAATGTTTTTTACTGGTACTAGACCTGGCGAAGCTATGGCATTAAAATTTAGCGATATAAAAGACGATTATGTTTTTATTAGTAAAACTATGAGCGAACATGGTAAAAGAGAAATAGATACTCCTAAAACAATTTCATCAATTCGTAAAATAAAAATTGATAAAGTTTTAAAAAATGATTTATTAAGTTTAAAAAAATATTATGAAAAAGTGTATAATAAATCTGATTTTGATTATTTTGTATTTGGTGGTATTAAACCATTGTCTCCTTCTACTATTAATAGAAGAAAAATTGATGCTTGTAAAAAGGCTAATTTAAGATCTATTACATTACATCAATTTAGACATAGTCATGCTACCTTACTTCTTCATAATGGTATTATAATTAATGAGATATCTCGTAGATTAGGACATAGTAATCCTTCAATAACATTAAATATATATACTCATACTGATTTAAGCCAAGAAAAAAGAGTTTCAGCCACTCTTAATTCTTTGAGATTTAATCTCTTTAATACACTAAAATATAAATTTAAACAATTTATATCTATTATAACACGATAGTTTTCGTGTGATAACCATAATTGGAGCAGATGATGAGAATCGAACTCACGCAGTCAGCTTGGAAGGCTGAGGTTCTACCATTAAACTACATCTGCATCAGTAGGCAATAATAATGATACTATAAAATTGCCTATCTGTCAATTATTTTATACATTTTTTTTATAAAATTACATATTTTTTACTAATTTTCATTAATTTTTAACCATATTAGGATTAATTAAGGATAAGCTTACCCTATTTTTAGCCAAATCAATCTTTTCTACATAGCAGGTAACAATATCCCCAACTGCCACCACTTCACTAGGATGTTTAATATACTTATCAGTAAGTTTAGATATATGAACAAGGGCATCATCGTGAAGACCAATATCTACGAAAGCGCCAAAATCTACAACATTTCTAACAGTACCAAAAAGCTCCATTCCTTCTTTTAAATCTTCTATCTTAAGAATATCACTTTTAAGTATTGGTTTTTCAAAATCATCTCTAAAATCTCTATTAGGTTGTTTTAAACACTTAATAATATCTTCAAGTGTGTACTTATCAACACCTAATTTTTTAGAGTACTCATCAAGATTAATACCATCAAGCCTCCTAACTAATACTTCCTTACCAACATCTTTAGCAGTATATCCAATATCTTCAAGTAACTTACTTGCCACTGCATAACTCTCTGGGTGAATAGAAGTTTCATCCATAATATTACTTCCATCAATGACCCTCATAAATCCTATAGACTGCTCATACACTTTAGGAGTTAGTACCTTTCCCTTTACAAGTTCATCTCTAGAATTAATTCTACCATTCTTTTCTCTGTAACCAATAATTTTATCTATTGAAGTTTTAGTTAAACCAGAAACATATTTAAGTATAGATGTACTAGCAGTATTAATATTAACACCTACATTATTAACACATTTGCTAACAACAAAATCAAGCGACTCGTCAAGTTTCTTTTCATTTACATCATGTTGATACTGTCCTACCCCAATACTCTTACTATCAATTTTGACAAGTTCTGATAAAGGATCCTGTAGCCTTCTTGCTATACTAATAGCACTTCTCTTTTCAACAGTTAAATCAGGAAACTCTTTAATTGCAAGTTCACTGGCAGAGTAAACACTTGCCCCTGCTTCACTTACAATAACATACTTAACATCCTTATCTTTATACTCGCTAATAGCCTCCGCTACTAATTTTTCACTCTCTCTTGAAGCAGTACCATTACCAATAGAGACTACATCAATATTATACTTTTTAAATAAATCTTTAAGTACTTTCTTTGATTCTTCCCACTTATTATGTGGCTCATGAGGATAAATAACTGAAATATTAAGTACACTAGAAGTAGGGCTAACAACCGCTAATTTGCATCCTGTTCTATATGCTGGATCAAATCCAAGAACCATGATATCTTTCATTGGAGGAGTTAAAATTAGATTTTCTAAATTTTCTCCAAACACTTCAATAGCAGCAGTTTCTGCCACTTCCTTTAAATCTGCTCTTACTTCCCTTTCAATACTAGGAATAATAAGTCTTTTATAACTATCTCTAATCGCAGACTTTACAATACTAGCACTCTCAGTACTTTCGTCTTTAATAAGTTTCTTTTCTAAAAAAGAAATAATATAATCATCATCAGCAGATATATCAACAGATAAAATACCCTCTTTTTCTCCCCTATTTAAAGCAAGCACTCTATGTGGTTTAATGTATTTAACTCTCTCTTCATAATCATGGTACATCTCATAAGTTTTACTCTCATCAGTAGCCCCCTTCTTTAATTTACTATGGATTACTCCATAATTACTCATATTACTTCTAATATATTTACGATAACTAGCATTATCACTAATCCATTCAGCAATGATATAACTAGCACCTGTGATTGCTTCATCAACACTTTTAACATTATCATTAAGATATGATTCTGCTATTTTTTTAATATCTACCTTTTTAAATGACATAATAATCTTAGCTAAAGGTTCCAAACCATTCTTAATAGCTTCTGTAGCCTTAGTCTTTTTCTTTTCTTTATAAGGTCTATATATATCTTCAACTTCCACTAGTTTAGAAGCCTTCATAATATTATCCTTAAGTTCATCGGTAAGCAAACCCTTTTCATCAATTAATCTAATAACATCTTCTTTTCTCTTTAATAGATTGACTTGATATTCATAATACTCATTAATACTTCTAATTTGTTCTTCATCTAAAGCGCCAGTAGCTTCTTTTCTATATCTAGCAATAAAAGGTACTGTATTACCTTCTTCAAGTAATTTAAGTACTGCTTCTATTCCTTCCTTTTTAATATTTAAATTTTCACTAATTTCATTTATTATTTCATTATTCATTACTATCACCATTCCTTATCTAGCTTTTCTATCACTATTTTCTTCATCATAAGAATTATTAATATATATATCATCATACATACCCATATTTTTATCAATGTCAATTTTCTTATCATCTTTTAATCTTTGCTCATTTATAATAACAATTGGTATACCTCTCTCTTTACTCTCTCTTATATTCCCTTCAGATGGTTTATTATATACCACTATAAAATCGGGTTTTTTAGCAAAATATGTATTCTTTGAATTACTATCTTTTATATTTACTAATTGTATTTCACTATACCAACTACTACTATTTGCTAACTCTTCAGGAGTCATTATTCTATTAACTCTTTCTCTACTACCAAAATTTTTATTTTCATCTCCACTAAAAGCATCGCCTTCAAACATATGAAGAACTCTGTCATTTTCAAATGAATTATATCCATAAATATTTACAGAGCCATGGCCAAAAACATCAGTATTATCATCTGATATAATTGAATAACAGTTTCTTCTCCATCTATCCTTATCTCTATGTCCATTTTCCGCTCTAACTAGCATGAAAAAATCTTTATTTCTCATATCATAAACAGAAGTACCATATTTATTACTTAATTCTTCGTTATAGGAGTCGCCATTATTTTTAAAGTCAAAAAGTTCACTTTTAATAAGGTTGTAAGATTTATCTTTTAGTTTTCTAAGATCTTCATAAAACATTAGATTAATATTTTTATTCTTCAACTCTCTATACAATTTAATTTTATCAGTACAAGGAACATTATCTATATTCAAAATCATTTTATAAAATTGTTCCCTAGTAGTATCAATTACTTTTTCATTATCATTAAGTTTACTATTAAATCTAAACATTTCCTTAATATTAAGCTGAACATTATAAATATTATCGGCAAAGAGTGCATCAACAAGTACTTCGCTAATTTTTTGATTAGTTAATTTTTTAAACATATCAATACAATCACCATTTTTTAATTGATTAGACGAATTTAAAATTTGAAATGCATCATCATCTAATATATAATTATTAAATTTCTTATAATCCTTAAATACATCAGGAGCAGCAAGTATTTCTATATATTCCTTAAACATTCCCTTATTTTCATCATAATCATTAAATATTGCATCATAATATTTTTTTAGTTTAATTTCAATAAACTCAGGTGAATTACCAACTTCAACATTATTTATATTTATTCGAAAGTCCACAAAACTTTTACTCTTCAGCATATCAAAAAATTCATTACTTCTTAAAATAGTATCATTAAATATTACACCAGTTCTAACAAAATTTTGCATATCAAAATTTTTAAATAAATAATTTGCTCTATTATCTACCTTAAAAAAATAATTTACTGCATCTATTCTAAATTTTGGTATAAGTATAGAAATAATTTCATCATCAAGTTTCTCATCAATAAGTTCCTTTTGGGTATCTAAAGAAAGGCAACTAACAAAATCATAACATTGAGTATCCATATTATTCTGTTTAAGTTTAGTTAATGTATCTATTAACAACTTTCCATTCAAACTTTCAAGTGCACTATAAAAATTAGTACTTTGTTTAAAAAACTCTATAAACATCTCATCATTATTAAGTAAGTAAGAGATTGTTTCATTTACTTCCACTTCACTGCGGCATAAACTAGCAAATAGTTTATATTCTAAATATTTTTTATCCCCGATAAAATTATCTTTAATCTTCTTAACATCAAGCAAAGACAATATTTCAGTAACAGATAATTTTAATTTTAATGATTCAAAATAACTATATATATCACCACTACATTCATTAAGTATTTCACTTGCAAGCTTATTTTTAACTCTGAAATTACCAAGTACTATTTCTTTTTCCTCACTATTTAATTTACTAACAGCATTAATTAATGTAGATAAATTTACATTATCAATATTTTCAAATTCACCTAAAAATATTGATACATCATAATTATCAAGTTCAATAACATTTATTTTTTTATTATATTCCAAATCATCAAATTGGTAGGAGATTCTTTTTATCTCATCTATTCCTATTTCTTTAGTTAACTTATCAGCAAATTCCTGTACATAATAAGGTAAACTATTATTTTTATAATATTTTTTTATCCAATATTCAAAATACTTCTTTCTATTACTATCTAAATTAGAATTATTGACTATATATAATAAATGATTAGTTTTAATAAGTTCATTATTTAGATTATCATTTTCTAAAGCAGGAAAATTATCATTAAAACTTTTATTTCTAAAATTATCATATAATTTATTAATTTTATTTATATCATCTTTCAATACAACTATACAGTTTTTTAAATTTTCTACTTGTATTTCAGTCAAAGCTTTGAATTTTTCCGAACTAATAACAACAATAGTTTTATCATTTATTTGTAATGAATTATCTACACAATAAGAAAAATCATGAGTATTATAATAAATATTATTACTAGGAAACAACATATTAATATCTGAAATAGAATAGATATCATTTAGTTTGACAGATAAAATCTTTTTACTATCTTTTTTTATAGTAACATTACTAAAATAAGATTGTATAGCTGTATCATATTCTTCATTGAGAGATAGGTTATTTAAATTAAAATCATCCATTTGAACAGATACATAATTGCCTTGTGAAACCTTTATTTCTTTATTAAGTAATAATATCTTATTTTTTTCATCATCTTTAAATAAAACAGGAAATCGTAAAATATCATATTGAAAATTATTCAAGGCATCGTTCAATGAAAAATTATTATTATTCATTTTTTGTACACTTTCAGAAGTTAAAAAGTTTTGAGTTAAAAAGTTAATTATTTCTTCAGAAGAAGCTAATTTTGTTAAAAAATCAATAGATAAATTATCTTTTTTTATCATATACATATCACAAATATATTGTATTTTATCACTACCGATTTTATTGATAAGCATATCTCTTTCCGATAATTTTATGTTATCCGCAGCTACTTCTTTATAGTCTTTTTTTCTTTTTTTAAATCCATCAAATAATCCCATAATACCTCCCTACTTGTTATTTTTCTCATTTGCAAAACCAATAACACTATCACCAAACTTATTTCTAATGTCATCAATTACTTCTTGTAGTTTATCTTCCTTCTCTTCCTCTTCTACCTTTTCATCAAATAAAGAAAGCTGCACTTTTCTTTCATTAGATAGGCCACTGACAAATACACATACACTTCTAATACCATCTTCACCATTCCATAGTTCATTAAAAATACTAAAAGCCTTTCCTGCTATTTCTTCATCATTTGCGATACTATTATCTAGTTTAACTTGTTTACTAATCTTATCAAAATAAGTATATTTAAACCAAATGCCAATCGTATCAGCATATAATTTATTGTCTCTTAACTTTTTACCAATTTCCTTAGATAAATCAGATATAACATTCTTTATCATGCCAGAATCTCTATAGTTATATGGAAGAACTGTCGAGTTAGAAATACTCTTAGCTTGTTCTCTTTCATACATAACTTCACTATTATCAATACCATTTGCATAATCATGTAACATCTTACCCATAGATTTAAACTTCTTAGTAAGTTCTTCTACAGGAACTCTAGCAAGTTCTCCAATTGTAGTAATTCCCATCTCTCTAAGTTTTTTAGCAGTTGCTCTACCAGTCATAAATAAATCATCAATAGGCAGAGGAAACATTTTAGTTTCGACCTCATTACTAAATAGCGTATGTACTTTATTAGGCTTTTCAAAGTCAGAAGCCATTTTAGCAAGTAATTTATTATTACCAACACCAACATTGACCGTAAATCCAAATTTTCTATAAATCTCATCTTTAATTTTGTAAGCTACTTTTACTGGATCACCAAACAGCTTAACACTACCAGTGTAATCAAGAAAACACTCATCGATAGAATACCTTTCAATAATATTAGTATAATTACATAAATATTTATACATCATATCTGAAAACTTTTTATATACATCATATCTAGGAGGATAAATCTCTAAATAAGGACACTTTTTTCTAGCTAAATAAATTGCCTCAGCAGTCTTAACACCTTTCTTTTTACACAAATTACTCTTTGCTAAAACAATACCTCTTCTTTGTGTTTCATCTCCAGCAATAATAGCATACCTATTTCTAATATCTTTTTCATAACCATTCTTTAGTAGCCACACCGCAGACCAGCTAAGAAAAGCGTTATTAACATCAACATGTAAAATTATTCTTTCCATTTTACACCTCGATATAATAATCTGTCCTATATAGTTTATCTTTTACTTTAACATAAACTGTATATTTACCATTAAGCCCCGTATCATTAATATAAAAAGTATCAGATACTTCATAAACTCTCTTATCTAAAAACTTATCAAGAATAACATAAACTTTATCCTTATTATTATTCTTAATCATTGTCCTATCTACTTCTTTCTCAAAAGAAATACCTACATCATTACTTTTATCATAGTTAATTAAAGATATCTTCTTTTTACTTTCAGTAGTCTCATCTAGCCTACCATATCTAACCGAAGGCGCAATACTATAATTAGAAGTATTATTATAAAAACTTATTACTTTTTCTTTATATTCATAAGTAGTATCTTCTAATTTATTATTATCCACCACCTTATAGAAGCCATTATTCTTTCTTAAAATAATATTACCATCTACATTATCAATATAATCATAATCATCTTTCTTAAAATACTTCTTTATAGTATTACCAGTCTGTAAATCAATTGAAATAACATCATTAGAAAGTACACTAACTATTCCTCCATAAACAGTATTAACTCCATAATAATTATTAACTATATATTCATTATAAACTTTACCTAATAGGTTCATTTGATATAAAGATATTACATTACCATTCTCATTATATCTATCGCTACCAATAACAATTGAAGACTCATTGGTCATACTTATATTACCATAATAATTGCTATTTAAATACCATCTTACTTCACCATTACTATCAATAGCATAAGGGTAATTACTATTATAAAATATAAAATTATCATAAGTCATATTATATACATAATTAAAGTCTTCAGGTAAACTACTAGTCTTGATGTTAATAGTTTTACTCTTACCTTCACTTGATAATATAACTGTATTATCATAATCAGCATATAATCCATATATTGGTATTAAATGATACTTATTTTTACTAAATGTATAATTTATATCACTATTACCATCTTTACTTAATATTTTAATAGATACTTCACTATAGTTATCTGTTTCAAACATTACTAGTGCTGTTAAAGGACTATTACCATAAGGATTAACTACTATATTAGGATTATCTATACTATAACCATAAGGTTTAAAATATACTTCTTTATTACTTTGCACTAATAGAATATCTTTATCTTCACTTACTTTAATATTACCTGTAACTATGATACTACCTACTACTGTAATAATTATAATAAATATTAAAAATATACCTATAAATATATAACTTTTTTTCATACTATCACAATATATATTATACTAAAAAAGTATATAAAAATAAAGGTATTTATTAGTTTTTTCATCTCACACTTTGTTGTTCGATGCTTTATGAAGCCATTAAGTCTTCATAAAGAATTTTAGAGCTTATAATCTCTAAAATTAATATTTTTTAATTATTTAGTTATAATAATAATATAATAAATAAAGGAGTATAAATATATGAATTTAAAGAAAATAAAAATACTTGGAGTAGTTATTATAACTATATTATCTTTTATATCACATTTTGCTTATGATATTTTTCCTAATATTATCTTTTCTTTTATATTTCCAGTAAATGAAAGCATCTGGGAACACATGAAAATATTATTTACTTCAACACTAATATATAGTTTGATAGAATATATTCTTTTAAAGAAATATAATATTACATATAATAATTTACCATTTAATACATATTTCATTCCATTAATGCAAATACCATTATACTTAGTAATATATATACCTCTATATAAGTTATTAGGAGAATCTCCATTTATATCAATAACTCTCATGATAATAGTATATATTATAGGTCAAATAGTAAGTTATAATATATTAAAAGAAAAAGAACTAAAAGTATTAAATACGCTTTCAGTTCCTATAATAATTATAATATATCTAGGCTTTATTTATTTAACTTATAATCCACCACATAAGTTTATCTTTTATGATATATTAAATGAAAAATACGGTATTAATGAATATAAGAAAATAACAAAATATAGATAATTTTTATATATCAACAGGATATGTGGATATATAAAACATTTTACATAAATTTAGTTTTAGTTTGAATTTTTAATAATATTTCATTGTTGCTTATCTATAATACAAATAAAATTAATAAGTCAATTACTAAAGTTAATAATGCAGAACAAAAAGTTAAATAGAATAACCATTTTTTATTGCAATATCTTAAAACATAAGATAATTTAGGATTACTAGGATCATAATAAACATCTATTTCCGAATTTATCGGGTATAATTCTTCGATTGGATTATTGTAAACGCCAGCAAAAGAATTAGAAGTCCTATTTATTTTTAAAATTTGGTTTTCTTCTTTATATTCCATTTCATTTTTACCAAATGGGCTACTTTTTGCTATTATTTTATATGCTTTATATTCAGGACCTACAACTTTATATTCTTTACCATTTACAATATAATGCACAACAGGTAAATGAATACCACTATTTTCTCCACCACGAGTTGCTAATGTATATTTTTTTATTATTCCTTTAACTTTCGAAGTACATCTTTTTTCCTGTATTATATATTTATAGAACAATTTAAATGCCAAAATAAATAATACAAAAGAACCTATTGACAAAAGTATTCCAAAAGTAATTTCAATTATTAATGTTTCACTCATTTTTTACCTCCTTAAATTTTATTTAGTTAGATTTTTCTATTATCTAATTATCTACCCTATCATTAATAATATTTTCATTAAAACCATTTGTTTTATATGAATATTTTCCAGAACAACTTATATAAGTGTTAATATCAAAAAATCTATTCATATTAGTAGTATCATTATATTCTTCATTTAATATTAGATTGTAATGGTCTTTATCTGCTGCATCTTTAAATTTTAAAATAGCATAGCCATTACAAGAATAACCATTTTTTTCTAACTCGTTTATAGAATACATATGATTAGATAAAATTTCATTTGTTGATATAGTACTTAAAAATTCGTTTAAAATTATTATATTTTCTTTTGAAATATCTATATTTAATTTTTTTAGATTTCCTGCTTGAACTATATCATCTTGTAATTCTTCTTCTGCTTCTTTTGCGTATTTAGTTAAAAACTCTTCGTTATTATAATAATTAGTTTTTCTTATTTTTTGTCCAATTTCGTCTATTAAGAATAAGCAGCTAGATAATGTTATCATTATAGATATAACTAGAATAATGTAAACGAGTACTGATTTAATTTTCTTATGATGTAAAATAATACATAAAATAATATTTGCAATATTTACTAACAAAATTAATATACTGCACCAAGAAATACCAATTAAAGACTGATTAAATACAAACCCTAATATAACTAAAATTATAGTTATTAAAATTGGTATTAAAGATATATATTTTACTTTTTTATTTTTAACAGTAACCTCATTTGAATAATCACCCTGAATATCACTATTACTAAAGTTCTTCAAATAGAAAAAAGAATGTACACCTAAAAATATTTCTAATAAAAAATATACTACACCAAACAATGAAACATCACTTATTAATGTTAATATCATTAAACAACTAGTAACTATACTTAATGTTCCGATAAATTTTTTTATTTCCTTTTTATTGCAAATTATAATTGTTGAAATAATTATAAAAACTATTGATTTTAAAAATATTGGTACAGCTTCATCATAGCCCTTTCCCATAAATAATAAATTTATTATTGCACTAATAATTGTCACTATTAATAGAGTAATACTATCCTTATGTATTAAACCTCTGTAATAATTGATGTCTTTTCTTTATTTTTCACCTACTTTTCAAATATATTATATCATATTTTGTCATATTTTCTTACATAAATTCATTTTTTTATATTTTTAATGGGAAAATTGATATGATGATTAATATAAATTTTGAAAGATTGTTTTTTTAAGAGAAGAAAAAGATCTAACACAAGAAGATATGGCAAAAATACTGAATGTTAGTAGAGTTGCCATTTTCCAATGGGAAACAGGTAAAGAAATAATACCTTTAGAAAAACTTAATATCTATTCTAATTATTTTAATGTTAGTTTAGATTACATTTTGCAAATAAGCAATGTAAAGGAATATAAGATTATAAATAAATCTATAGATCCTAAAATAGTCGGAAAGAGATTACTCTATACACGACATAAATTTGATATAACTCAAGAAGAACTTGCTAAAGACTTAAATACAACTCATTCTACTATTAGTGCTTACGAGTCAGGTAAAACTTTAATTTTAACAAGTTTTGTTTATGAAATAGCAATTAAATATAAATTATCTTTAGATTGGTTATGTGGTAAAATCGATTAAAAAAAGAAAATACTATATTTTCAAGTATTTTCTCACTGCTTGGTAACTACCTATCATACCAACGACAATACCAATAGCTACAAGTACACCAGATACTTGATATATAAATGGCATTGGGTTAACTAGTTCGGCAAGGCCAGAGCCAAATAATTTACCACCAAAGTAATCATATAAAGAAGTATAACCAAATATAGTAATAAGTATTGGTACTATAGAACCAAGAAGTCCTATAAATAATCCTTCAATAATGAATGGTATTTTAATAGATATATTTGAAGCTCCTACTAGTCTCATTATTTCAATTTCTCTTTTTCTAGAATATATAGCAAGTTTAATAGTATTAGCAATTAAGAATGCTGTAACTAGAACTAATGATAAAACTGCCACTATACATATTTTCTTTACCACATTAAACACTTCAATTAATTGATGTACAATATCTTCTCCATAATTAATATTATTTATCTTATCTTTAGAAAAAGATAAGTTTTTTACTTCTTTTACTGTATCATCTATTTGAACGATATCTTTTACTTTAAACATATAACTATCAAGTAAAGGATTTGTTTCTTCAGTCCATCTATCAACAGTAGTGGCAAATATTTCATTACCATTTTTTAATTCATTAGCAGACTCTTCTTTAGTCTTAAGTTCAATACTACTATTTTCAATATTTTCAATACTCTCAAGTTCTTTTTTTATTTTAGTTAAATCTTCTTTTGTAGTTTCTTTCTTCAAAAACATAACTACAGTTACATCTTTTCTAATTGAATCAGAAAAATGCTCAACATTATAAGATAAAATTAATGATACTGCCACTACTATTAAAGTAATAGTTATACATGAAATTGATGCAAGTGATAAAGAAAAGTTTCTAAATACTCCATGAATAGCATCTCTAAAATATCTTCTTATACTTCTAAAACTTTTCATTGCAGTAGCTTCCTTTCTCTATATCTTTAGCAAGTCTTCCTCTATCAAGTACTATAACTCTTTTCTTCATTTTATCAACAATATCTCTATCATGAGTAGCCATTATGATTGTAGTACCCATTGCATTAATTTCATCAAGTACCTTCATAATTTCCATTGAAGTATCAGGATCTAAGTTACCTGTAGGTTCATCACATATAAGAAGTTTAGGTTTATTAACAATAGCTCTTGCTATAACTACTCTTTGTTGCTCACCGCCAGATAACTGGTCTGGAAACTGTCTTACTTTATTTTTTAACCCTACCAAGTCAAGAACATCCATTACCCTTTTATGTATTTCTTTTTTGTCATAACCTAGTACTTCCATAGCAAAAGCTACATTTTCATATACTGTAAGCTTAGGTAATAGTTTAAAATCTTGAAAGACTACTCCTAACTTTCTTCTTAGAGCATATACTTTTCTATTTCTAAGTTTTGCTACATTAATACCACCTATTATTATAGAACCTTTATCAGGTTTTTCTTCCCTATATAACATTTTTATCAAAGTAGACTTACCACTACCTGAAGCACCTATTACAAATACAAATTCGCCTTTTTTAATACTAAGATTAAAATCATATAGTGCTACAGTACCAGTTTTATAAGTCTTTTGAACATCACTAATTCTAATTAACTCCACTTTTACTACCTCCATATCTGTATAATTAATTATACCATTATTTCAATATTTTTTAAATATCTATCTATTATTTTACATAATTTTCCTACTTAGACACTGTATAACTATCAGTAACTAAGAAGAAAGCCCTTTCATCTATTGTTTTAATAACTTCTTTCATTTTTACATATTCAACGGTAGGTATTACACAAAGAAGCATAGTCTTTTTTCTATCGCTATAACCACCTCTAGCCTTAACCACAGTAACAGTATGATTTAAATTATTAATAATATATTCTTTAACTTCTAAAGGTTTTCTAGTAATAATATAAAAAGCTTTACTACTAGATATACCAAGCATTATCTTATCACCAAAATAACTAGTCATATATAATCCAATAATAGCATATATACATTTATCTATACCAAAAGTAAATATACTAAGTATTATAATCATACTATTACATATCAAACTAGCCTTACCAACGGATATTTTAAATTTTTTATTAATAATATCATATAGTACATAAAAGCCTCCAAGACTATAATTACTTCTTTTAACTAGTCCGAAACCAATGCCTGAAAGTACTCCACCAATAACTATAAGTAGAAATAAAGATACTCCTTCAAAATTAACAACCCTATTTATTAAAGTAGCGCTCTTTAAAAATACTGGGAATAATAATGTACCAAGTATATGTTTTGATCCATAATTAATACCAAATACTAAAAAGGATAAAACAAGTAACATTGATGATAAACATAATACCAATAATGATAAATCTATATTTAAATATTTGTTTAATATAATTGCAAGGCCTATACTACCAGTAGTAACTACTTCATTAGGAGAATAAAATACACTGACAGAAATAGCACTAAGTGCCATACCTATTATAAAAAGAAAGAAATTATAATAAGTATTTTTATTTTTAATAATTTTCTCTAGTTTTTTAGTATCAAACTTTTTCTTTTTATTCAATTTCATGATAAATCACCATTATCACTTACTTCGTAGGAGTCACAAACTAAGAAAAATATATTATTATCTATCTCTTTTAAACCTTCCTTTACTATAAAATAACTTCTCGTAGGAACAACCGCTAGTAAAAGAGTTTCATCTTCACTAGAATAGCCACCTTCAGCATCTATAACTGTTGTTCCAACATCAGGAAGTGATATAAGAAAATCTCTTACCATATCATCTTTTTCTTTATTAACAACTATATAAAATGCTTTACTCTTAGATATACCAAGTAATATCTTATCAGTAAATACTGATATTAAATATGATACTAATATAGCATAAAGTACTATATCCCATCCAAACACAAGTTTACCGAGTAATATAATGCATCCGTTAACTATGAGACTAGCAGTTCCCATAGACATTTTTAAATACTTATGAATAATACCTACGATAACATCAGTACCACCAGTAGAGAAATTACTCTTATATATTAATCCGTAGCCGATACCTGCAAGTACACCACCTACTACAGCAATAACAATCATTTCAGTATTTCCTAAATCTATATATTTAGTAATATAACTAGTAAGTTGTACCAATATAGGATATATTAAAGCTCCAACTAATTGGTTCTTCGTATTTTCAAATCCTAATGTAAAGTAAGCAAGTATCATTAATAAAATGTTACACCCTAAAATAAATATTGAAGGATTAACACCAAACTTACTGAGTACTATTGATATACCACTTACTCCAAAGCAGGCTAAATTATATCTTAAAAAGAACAAATTAAAAGAAAACGCTACAATTAAAGTACCAAGTACAAGCATACAATATCTCCTACCGATATTTTTCTTGTTAACCTTAGTTATAATACTATCTACCTTTTTCTTTCTAAAATAATCAAATATTCCCATATAAATCACCCTTTATTCTTTTATTCCAAATTCTAACATTTCCTCTATTTCACCATTTAATATACCACTTACATTACTACTTTCATATCCACTATTGTTATCTTTAACTAAAGTATAAGGACATAATACATAACTTCTCTTAGCACTTCCCCAGCCATTAGATAGTTGCTCCCCTTTAATACCATTAATCTTTTCATCTTGCTTTTCTTTTTCCAGTAATAATAATTTACCCTTAAGTACTTCAAGTGCTTTTTCTTTATTTCTAATTTGACTTCTTTCATTTTGACAAGTGACAACAATACCTGTAGGAATATGTGTAATTCTAACTGCACTATCAGTAGTGTTTACGCCCTGTCCTCCAGGACCACTACTACGATAAATATCCACTCTAATATCATTATCATTAATTTCTACATCAATATTATCATCTATCTCAGGCATTACATCAACCGCAGCAAAAGAAGTATGTCTTCTCTTATTTGCATCAAATGGACTAATTCTAACTAATCTATGTACTCCTTTTTCATGTTTTAAATAGCCATAAGCTAAAGGACCATTAACTTGAAATAATACCGACTTAATTCCAGCTTCTTCGCCATCTTGCTTATCAAGTTCAGTAATAGTATAGCCATTACAACTAGCGTATCTAGTATACATTCTATATAACATTAATGCCCAGTCGCATGATTCAGTACCGCCTGCACCAGCATGTATTTCCATAATAGCATTAGAATTATCATATTCGCCGCTTAAATAAGTATCTAAAGTAGCCTTGTCTATTAATTTATTAATATCATGATATTCATCTTCAATAAGCAATAACATTTCAGTATCACTATCTTTTACATCATTAAGCATATCAATATTACTATTAATCTTACTCTCTAAGTTATTAATATTATCTATAATATTTTTATCGTGCTTAAGTTCACTAACTAACTTTTCAGAAGAAGCCCTATCATCCCAAAATGAACTATCAAGCATTAAATTATTAATTTCTTCTACTCTTTTAATTTTACTATCTAAGTCAAAGAGACCTCCTAAGATCAATAATTTTATTTTCTAATATTTTATACTCTTTTTTTAATTCATAAAGTTCCATATAATCACCTATTATTAGTATACATTAATTTGACACAAAAAGAAATATCTAACGCAAAAATATTGACACAATTTTTTCTTAATGATAATATTAACTTAGAATATAAGGAGGATATATGACTAAGAAAAATTATATTGTATTAGGAGTAACTGCAGTCATTCTACTAGGAGTAATAATAGTTATTTTAATTAATAAACAAAGTGGTAACTGGACTAAAAATATATTGAATACTAACTATGATGTATACTATGTAGATTGTGAAAATACCGAAAATAAACTAAATAAAGAAGTATTAAACAAAATAGATACATACTGGAAAGAATTATCTAATAATGGTCCATGGACAGGTAGTAATGATATATGCTATGATACTTTTACTATAAGATATGATAATAATAATGTAGTACAAAAAATAGACTTGCAAATAGTAGATAATGATAGCATAGTATTAAAAGCAAGTAATGGTAATACATACTATAATCATGCTAATAATTTAGTTACTTATTTAAGAAGTATCAAATAAAAAATTGTGAATATCATCGTACTGATTTTATAGTATAGTTACATTCATTTTTTATATAAATTTTCAAAATAATGAACAAAATTAATAAAGTTATAACATAGAATTTATTTTAGAGAAAAACCATTATCATAAAAAGAGAGACAATTAAAAAGTCTCTCTTTTATATCATACTTTTATACATATCGAGTATATTTTTAAATTCATCAAGAGCAATATCTACAACACTACTATTAGTTAAATCAACACCTGCTACTTTTAAAGATTCAATAGGAGATAATCTAGAACCACACTTTAGAAAGTCAATATAATTTTCCACAGCATTTTCCTTCTTATCTAGTATACCCTTCACAATAGCGGTCGCAGCACTTAAACCCGTAGCATACTTGTATACATAGAAGTCGTAATAGAAGTGTGGTATTCTCTCCCATTCATATCTTATTTCATCATCAACTACCACACCATCACCAAAGTAAAATTTATTTAAATCATAATACATATTAGATAATTTATCCGCAGTAAGAGCGCCATCATTATCAATAATACTAGATATATCTCTTTCAAATTCAGCGAACATAGTCTGTCTATATATAGTAGCCCTATATAATTCCATTAAATTATTTAAAATATATTTTTTCTCCTCTACATCGCTACTATGTTCAAGTAAATAATGACTAAGTAATAATTCATTAACAGTCGAAGCAACTTCAGCGACAAATATTCTATATTCACTATTTTGATAATCATTATAATTTCTAGAATAATAACTATGCATAGAGTGGCCCATTTCATGAATTAAAGTAGACATATCATTATATTTATCTTGATAGTTTAGTAAAATATATGGATAAGTATCATAACTACCACCAGAATATCCACCAGTCCTTTTGTTTTTAGTAGGATATACATCTATCCACCTATTATCAAGAGCTTCTTTTACCTTAGTTATGTATTCATCTTCAAAAACTTCCAATACCTTAAGTATAACTTCTTTTGCTTCTTCATAACTATACTTCTTATCAAGACTATTACCAATAGGTACATACACATCATATAAATGAATATCATCTAAATTAAGAATATCCTTCTTTAACTTATAATAATCATAAATATAATCAATATGTTTATGAACGCTATCTATTAAATTATTATATACTTTAATATCAACATCATCAGCAAATAAACTCATTTCAATAGCGCTATTATATTTATTAATCTTAGCTAATGTAGACAGTTCTTTCATATTTGAAGATATTAAAGAAGCAAAAGTATTAGTATATTTTTTATATTCTTTATATAAAGTATTAAAAGTATCTTTTCTTACCCTTCTATCTTTACTTTCAATATATAGACTATAATTACTATTATTAAGTTCTACTTTCTTACCATTCTCATCTTCAATACTATCAAAAGACATATCACAATCTTTAAATAGTTCATATGTATCATAAGAATTTCCTACCATCTTACTAATACTTGATAAAAGTTTTTCTTCTGCATCAGAAAGAATATGTTCTTTATATCTATATATTTCCCTAATAGAAATTTCATAATTTTTAATTAAAGGATTCTCTTTAATATATTTTTCTATAACACTATAATCATTCTTTAAAATACTAGGTACTATGAAATAACTATTCTCACTATACTTACTTCTTAAATTAGATATTTTCTCACATAATTCTTGTTTATTATTATTTGAAGTATCTAAATCAAAAGATAAATTAACATAACAATATAACTTATCAATCAATCTTTCTATTTCAAATGATAGTCTAATAGAATCATAAAAATTATCACTATTATCCATCATAGTATTTTCATATTTCTTTAAAGAATTAATTTTATCTATTACTAAGTCATAGTCTTTATCAAATTCTGTAGTATTACTATAAATAACATCTAAATTCCAAGTATACTTCTTATCAATATCTTTTCTATCTTTCATATTTACCCTTTCTATACATTAAATCTAAAATGACAAATATCTCCATCCTGCATTACATATTCTTTTCCTTCAATTCTTGCTCTACCAGCTTCTCTAACTTTTAGTTCACTACCCGCAGCCACTAAATCATCATAAGACATAACCTCAGCCTTAATAAAACCTCTTTCAAAATCAGAATGAATAATGCCAGCACATTCAGGAGCCTTCATACCTTTTTTAAATGTCCAAGCCCTAACTTCATCAGATCCAACTGTAAAGAATGTAGCTAGTCCAAGTAATTTATAAGTTTTATCAATTAACTTATCAAGACCACTTGAAGTAATACCAAGTTCATTTAAGAATAGCATTTTTTCATCATCATCAAGTTCAGCAAGTTCACTTTCTATCTTCGCAGAAATAATAACTACTTCACTACCCTCATTTTTAGCATACTCACATACTCTATTAGTATACTCATTACCATTAACAATATCTTCTTCACTAACATTAAGTGCGTATATAATAGGTTTTAAGGTAATTAAATTAAATGAACTAATAATTTTCTTTTCTTCATCATCTAAACCAAGTTTTCTAACAGGAATATTCTTCTCTAATGCATCTTTTATTCTTTCTAACAATTCTATTTCTTTGACATCATCTTTGTTTTTAGTAGTCATAGCCTTTTTACCAATTTTACCAATTCTTGTAGTAATAATTTCTAAATCTGAAAGAACTAGTTCTACATTAATAACTTCAATATCTCTTATTGGTTCAACATTACCATCAACATGAATAATATTTTCATCATCAAAACATCTAACAACCTCAACAATAGCATCTACTTGTCTTATATGTGATAGAAACTTATTACCAAGTCCTTCACCAGTACTAGCACCCTTTACTAGTCCTGCAATATCTGTAAATTCATAAGTAGTAGGAATAGTTCTCTCAGGAACATACATATTTTCTAATACTTCTACTCTCTTATCAGGAACAGTAACTACACCTACATTAGGATCAATTGTAGCAAATGGATAATTTGCAGCTAGTATATTCTTTTTAGTAATGGCATTAAATAAAGTACTCTTTCCAACATTAGGAAGGCCAACAATACCAGCAGTTAAACTCATTTATATCACTTCTTTCTTACCTAAATATTATAACAAAAATTAACTATAAAATAAACATTTTTATACAAGTAATTATAAATATTTTTTACTTATTTCACTTTAAGTCAAAATCTCAAAGTGTTTATCTGATCCAAAGTATTGTCTCAAATAAATATATCAGCCATATATATTAAATATAAACTGGGAGTATAAAATTTAAAAAAGTCATACCAAAGTATAACTTTTAATTTATAGCATAACATTAGAGCCAAATCCTATAGGAATACCAATAATATAAAACGCCAACATTATAACAAAATATAATATTACAAAAGCAATAGTATAAGGTACCATTAATGACATAGCATCAGTAATAGTAATAACATCATTCTTTCTCTTATTATAAATGTGTAAGAAACCAATTAGTATAACAAAGTAACTATATACTGGGGTAATGCCTTTAATACAAGAATCACCAGCTCTAAAGACAACCTCAGCAAATTCAGGAGTCATAGAACTTTGCATAAACATTGGAACAATTACTGGGGACAGCATAGCCCATTTAGTCGAAGCCATAGGAACAAAGAATGTTGATAAGGCCACTATTAAGAATGTAATGACTACAAGAGCAAGTCCAGATAACTGCATACCATTAAGTAATTCAGATAAAGATGCAACAACAAATAAACCTATATTAGTTTCTTTAAATATCATACAAAATTGTGAAGCAAAAAATATAAGTACTAATAAAGAAGCAACATCTTTTAAATAATAACTCATTCCTTCTACTAGATCCCTATTATTATTAATTGTCTTAACTCTCATACCATATATTAATGAACTAAATATAAGTAAGAATGAGAATATAGTAACAGAGCCTTGATAAAAGTACGAACCTTCGCCAAAGAGCATATCAACATATTTACTTTGACTAAGATCTAGGAATAGTCCAGAGAAAGGAAGACCCTTAATAATACAATACACAAGAAGAATGCCAATAATTAAGGTAGCAAGTAATGATATAGCAATACCTTTTCTTTCTTTTTTAGAAACCTCACCTAGTTGTGATGGTTCTTCTTCATCAAAAGAATACTTACCAAGCTTTGGTATGATAAATCTTTCTGTAACTACCATACCAACATAAGCCACAAGTATTGTACTAACTATAGTAAAAATAATATTGCCATACAAATTAACATTATAAGATGAATCAAGTATAAGTGCAGCCTTATTTGAATAAGTAGTTAACATACTATCTAATCTATTAACAACAACATTACTACCATATCCAAAGGTAATACCTGTAAAAGCAGCACAAATACCCGCAGATGGGTGTCTACCTAAATTCATAAATAATATTGCCGCTAAAGGAATTAATATTACATACCCAACTTCATAAAACATCGAAAAGATAACCCCAAGAAGTACAACTAAGAAAGTAAGTACTTTTCTTGGTAGCTTTTCACCAATTACCTTAAATAAAGAATTAAGAAAACCACTCTTATATCCTACACCTACTCCAAGTAAACCTATAATTAAATTACCAAGAGGAGCAAAACTAATAAAATTGTTTAACATATTACTAATCAAATATTGAAGCCCCGTCCTATTAAATAGATTATGAATATTAACAGTTTGTGTTGTTAAATCACCAGTAACCTCATTAACTACATAATAACTAGACTCTAAATTGAATATACTACCCAAACTACTAAGTATCATAACAGCCAAAGTAAGAATTAAAAATACTAAAGCTGGGTGTAGTCTAACTTTCTTTTTTTTCATTTTTAACCACCTTTTTTATTTTTTTATTAAAATCCACTCTAGGAAGCATTATTACTCTACTGCAATTAGTACATTTTATTTTAATATCTGCGCCTAATCTAATTATTTCAAACTCACTAGAACCACATGGATGTACCTTTTTCATGATAACTTTATCACCTAAATTATAATTCATTACAATTCACCTAGTTCCATTATATCATTTATTTTATACTAAGTAAATTATTTTTATTTTAATTTTATTAAATATAATAAGTAGAAAAGCATTATACTTAACACTTAAAATAAAGACATAAAATATTATAAGTGAACTATTGTAAAAAAATATTAGTTTTGATATAATTAAATGGTAAAAGAGGGATGATGAAGTGAGTAAAGAAAGAAGTAAAAGAAAAATAAGTGTACAAAAAATATTTAATCTAGTAAGTCTAATGTTCTTACTAGCATGTGTTATTTTTTATGGAGGAAGATTTATTAAATTATACATAGAAAATAACAAAGTAGAAGAAACAAATTCTATGGCTAAAAACATTAAAGAAAGCAATAAAGATAATAAAAATTTTAAAATAGTTAATGGTGAATACTATTTTAGCGGCACTAACATAAATAATTACGTCTCATATTCAAATTTATTATGGAGAATAATAAAGATAAATAATGATAATACAATTACTATGATATCAGATAGTAGTATAACATCACTAGCTAAAGGAGAAAGTAAAGAATATAATTCTTCATACATAAGTAAATGGTTAAATAAAAAAGATAGCGAAGAATATACTGGCATACTAGAAAATAATTTAAATAATATGAACAAATATTTAACATTTACCAAAACTTGTAAAGATGTAATCGAAGATACTAAAAACATATCATGTAAAGATTTAACTGAAGATACTTACATAACAATACCATCACTAAATGATTATGTAAACACTGGTGGTAATGATAGCTTTATGAATAATGAAGAATACTTTTATTTAATAAACAATAATAAAGAAAATAAATCTTGGTATATAGATAATGAAGGAAAACTTGGTAAAAGTAATGGTGCTGATGTAATAGGAGTTAAGCCAGTAATAACAATTAAAGCAACAATAGAAGCAACTGGTGGTGATGGTGCAAAAGATAATCCATACACATTTGAAGGAGAAAATAGTTTATTCGGAAGTTATGTAAAACTTGGTAATGATATCTGGAGAATATATGAAATTAATGATAAAGAAGTAAAATTATCACTAAATAATTATTTGATAATAAATAATGACGAACAAAAATACAATTATTCATCTAATGGATATCAATATAATGACACAAAAAATAAAACATTGGCTTACTATTTAAATAATACATATCTAAATAAATTAAGCTATAAAGATTCAATTAAAGAGACAAAGTTTGCTAATGGCTTATATAGCAATACTACAAACTTTGATTATACTAAAGTGCTTAAAGAGACAATAGATACTAAAATGTCACTACTTTCACTAGGAGACCCAATCTTAAATAATAAACTAACAAATTACTTTATGTCCACTGGAATAGATAAAAATAGCAATAATATGTATGTATTTCAAAATGATTTCAAGTTATATACAAAATCATCTTCAACAAGTTTAAAAATAGTACCAGTAATATCTATAGATAAAGATAAACTTACCAAAGGTACAGGAACTATAGATAGTCCTTTGGAGGTAGAATAATGAGAGAAAGAAAGAAAGTAAAAATATATAAAACAACCATTTTATTTATAATTCTAGATTTAATTGCAGCTTGGTGCTTCTTTATGATGTATGGTCCTTGGGATAAAATAAGAAATATGTATGTAAATACTGCGATGAAAACTATGCATCATCAATATTTTGCTAATATTTTCTATAATCAAAAAACAATAGATAAAATAATGGCTAGTAACTACTTCATATCATTTGAAGAAGATGCCGATACAGATGCAATAGTAATAGACACTAAAGAAAAATCAAAATATAAAGATAAATATGAGGAAGAATTATATACAAGAGAAAATCCTGATGATGACTACAAAGTAATTGATTTAAAAGTAGGAAATTCTAATGGATATCTAGTAGCCATCTATAAACCTGAAAAAGTAAGACTAATTTCCACAAAAGAATTTAATGTCGGTGGTAAAGGAGAAAGAATAACCACAATGTGTGAAAGATATGGTGGTTCAGTATGTATCAATGGTGGAGGTTTCCAAGACTCTGGATATGGTTCAGATATACCAACTGGAGTAGTTATTCAAGATGGAGAAATAACTTGGGGAGCAGATACTGTTGATACCGCTAGAGACAACATAATAGGACTTACTAAAGATGGAAAATTAAAACTAATGACCAATGCTACTGCCAACGAAGCATTAAAAGCAAATATAAATGATGCTATGGTATTTGGACCATTCCTGATAGTTAATGGAAAACCACTTGAAATAGTTGGAGATCCATGGGGTTATGCTCCAAGAGTAGCTATAGGACAAACGAAATCAGGTATAATATTATTTCTAGTAGTTGACGGGGAAAACTACATCAATGGTGCCAGTCTTCAAGATATGGTAGACATTCTAACTAGATATGGTGCATACAATGCTGCCAACCTAGATGGTGGTCAATCATCATCATTATCAATAAATGGCAAACTATATAATAATCCCCCAGCAGCAGCTAAAAGACAAGGTGGAAGATATGTAGTAACTGGATGGGGATTAATAAAATAATAATAAAATATCACTAGGCTTTAGTGATATTTTTTTCATATTCATTTAACTTATCAATATAAACATCCTTAACATTATTAATAATAGCTTCCAATATAACATTTTCTATTTCTCTAGAAATAATTTTATCAAGACGCCTTGCCCCAAACTCATAAAAATCACTTTCTTTAATAATATTATCAATTACATCATCGGCATAAGTAATATTAATATCAGAATGTTTTTTATTAATTATTTCGAGCTTATTAGTAATAATCTTTCTTACATCATCCTCACTTAGTCTATCAAAAGTCATAATACCATCAATTCTATTAATAAAGGATGTAGAAAATCTATTTTTTAAACCATTAATATTATCATTATTTTTATTGAAGCCAATATTGTTTTTTTCAAATCCAACATTAGAAGTCATAATAATAACCATATTATTAAATCTAATAATAACACCTTTAGAATTTTTTATTTTTCCCTCCTCTAATATCTGATAAAATAAATTAATAACCGAAGGATGTGCCTTATCTATTTCATCAAGTAATAATACTGAATTAGGTTTATTTCTAATTTCTTCCAAAACATTTTTATTATCATCATATCCAATATATCCAGGAGAAGAACCAAGTATTTTATTAACCGATGTACTATCACTATATTCACTCATATCAAGTCTAATAAAATTAGTCTCTCCTACTAGAAGTTTAGCATACTCTTTAGCCAAACATGTCTTACCCACTCCAGATGGACCAACAAATAGCATAGAATAACATCTATTATCACCATATTTAATTCTTTTAGTAATATTCATAAGACTATCAATGACATTATCATGACCAATAATAATACTCTTTAATTTTCTTTCCATTTCATAAATGCTATCTATATTATTACTAAGTATATCTTCAGTAGGTATTTTTACTCTATTACTAATAACCGAAGCAATATCAAAAGTAGTAACCTCATTTTTCTTAGCACTACAAGATAATTCTAACTCATTAAGTTCTGACATTAACTTAGCCTCTTTCTTTCTAATATCAAAAGCCTTATCAATATCATTATCAATAATAAAACTATTCTTTTCTTTACCTAGCCTATTAATTTCCTTCTTAATATTTTTTAATCTATCATTGCCAGTTTCTTTGATACTAACCCTAGCACAAACCTCATCTAATACATCTATTTCTTTATCAGGTCTATTTCTATCAAATAGATATTTTTCTGAAATATCAACTAAACTATTAAGTATATCATCACTAATAATGACATTATGATACTTTTCATATATATTTCTTATATTAAATAAAATATTTTTAGTTTCATTAATACTAGGTTCTTCAACAAATACCTTTTGAAATCTTCTTTCCAAAGCAGAATCTTTTTCAATAAACTTCTTATATTCTTCAGTAGTGGTAGCTCCTATACATCTAATTTTACCCCTAGCTAAAGAAGGCTTTAATATATTCGAGGCATCTATTGCCCCTTCGGCACCACCGGCACCAACCAAAGTATGAATTTCATCTATAAATAAAATAATTTCTGTATTATCTTCAATTTCTTTAAGTACTTTTTTCATTCTTTCTTCAAATTCACCACGATACTTAGTACCAGCAACCATTGTAGCCATATCTAAAGAAATAACTCTCTTACCTATTAATCCAGATGGAACACCTTCATTAGCAATTAATCTAGATAGTTCTTCTACGATAGCGGTCTTACCTACACCAGCCTCACCAATTAAAATAGGGTTGTTTTTAGTTCTTCTACAAAGTATTTCCATTACTCTTCTAACTTCTTTTTCTCTTCCAATAACTGGGTCTAACTTACCATTCTTAGCCTCATTTGTAAGATCAACTCCTAAATCATCTATAAGCAGTTTTTTCTTCTTATTCTTCTTACTTTTCTTTATAAGACTAGTAGAGAAATCATCATACATAGACTCAATATCAATATCCATTCCAATTAATATTCTAATAGCAATACCTTCACCTTCTTCTAGCATAGAAAAAAATAAGTGTTCTATAGTTACTTCGCCATCATTATTATCTTTACTATCCATAATAGCGGATTCAATTACTTTTCTAAGTAATGGAGTATATAAAAAATATTCACTTTTCTTTTTACTAGTACCTACAACTTTAGATAGTTCTTCTTTAAAATTATCATAATAAAGATCATAATTATTCAATCTTTCAGTAATATTACTATCCGTATTTAAAATAGAAAGAAGTAAATGTTCTGTTCCTATATAAGGATGTCCTAAATCTAACATCTCTTTTTTTGCATTCATTAGTACTGTTTGTGCTTCTTCATTAAAGTTTCCAATCATATTATTATTTCTCCTCTCTAACATATTCTATGAATATAATGATATAATTTTCTAAATTTTAATCAAGAAAAATAGACTTTTTTTATTTATTCTTTATGTTTTCTTCAAGCTTTATTTTATAAGTCTTTTAGTACTATTTTTAGCTTATAATCTAAAAATAGTGTATCAGCCATACCTATCATATATAAGCCAAAAACATATAAAAAAGAATAAGACTATGCTTATTCAATAGTTTTTATTATTAATTTGTTTTTTCGTAAAAATATCCCTCACCACTAGTACAAGTTGGTTCAATAGTTTTAAATTTATATGAATCTCCAAATGACGAATTGCCAATATATACATATGTTGCAATAACTTCATTTGTTTCAGCATTAAATGCTTCTAGTTTAATAGTTACATATTTATTGTATTCACTATAAGTATCTAAATAGTCTATATATAATTTTAATTGATTTTTTTCAGTTGTTACAGCATCACCATTTGAACAATTAGACCTAGAAACCATTATGTTTTCATTAGTTATTTCAAAATAATCATTATCACTACTATCAGGATTAACATATTTACCTACTAAATCAATTGGTATTTCGTTAGATATAACTTTACCATTTTGAGTAACAATTATATTACTTAAATCTATCTTAGTATTTTCACTAGTTTGGTTGTTATTTTTACCTATATTCTCTTTTGAATTCAATTTTATAGTTCCTGTTGCAAATAGTATGCACAAAACTGTTAAAACAACAATTATCAATATAAGTAATATATTAACCTCATTCTTGTTTTTTTCTTTTTCCATTCTTACTCCTTTCTCTACTATAAGTATAGCATATTTTTTCTTATATTTCAACACGATATAAATTCAGTTTACAATTATTTGTATTATCTTTTGTTGATTTATATTAATTCATTTTGTCAGACAGCATTTCATCTTAAATGTATTTGTAGGATTATATTTAGTTCATTTTAAATTAAAAAACACCTAAAATAATTTAGATGTTTTTGTTATTATAAATAATTATATTAATGATAATACAAGTAATACTAATATTACAAGTAATAATAACATCAATACAAATCTCCATATATATTTTACCCAAGTAGTATATGGAACATCAAAATATTTAAGAGCAAATATTACTAACAAACTAGTAGGCCCTATAATACTAACAATACCATAAACACTTTGGAATAATAAAGCATATACAGAATATAATGATTCATCAGTTACTTGAGCTATCATTGTAGAATATACACCAGCCACAGTATAATATAAATCAGAATGAAGAAGTGTTCCTAAACCACTGATTAAAGTTCCTGTTAAAATGTTTAATCCAAGTTTAGATTCAGAAATCAAACTAATAATATTAGACATGAATCCAAAGTTATAAGCACATACTAGTATAGCAGATGAAAGCATAACTAGGCATATAGTTGGAACCATTTTTTTAGCACCAGTCATAAAATTGTCAATAGCCTCATCAAATTTAACTCTATAAATAAACTTAAGAATTAAAGTAAATAGAATTAAAGTGATAATTATAGACATATATGAGCCAAGACTAGCCCAATTACCTAATGAATATGCATTAGAAGTAATAACATTAGAGAATACTTCGAATTTTCCAATCTTTATTCCAAGTAACCATTCATTAAATTTATCAAAGCATTCTATACCAAATAACTTATTCCAAGGTAAATATCCTAAAATAAGAACAACAAGTATTACTGATAAAACAACAATTATAGGCCATGTTCTAATATTTTTGTAGTCACCCTTAACTTCAGAAACTAATACTTCATTACTTTCATTTAATTCATATTTAACTTTCTTATCTTGAACATTTTTAATATATCTTAAAATGAAGAATATAAGTAAAGCAACTCCAAGAACAAGAAGAACTAATTTAGCCCATATATTAGAATATAAATCTAATGAAGATAATCCTTCGATAGTAGTAGCACTATATCCATAATAACCATTAGGATCTCTAAATGTTATATAGATACCTCCTATAAAACCTACTAACATTGAAACAACTGTTGAACTAATAGCAACTAACTTATCATGACCCATTGCTAATATAATAGCAGCAACAAATGGTACAAACACAAGAATTGCTCCAATAAGACCAGTAACTGAAGTTAAAACAGCAAATAATATAGTAACTATTATTATAAATAAATTACCATGAGCTTTAACTTTACTAGCAATATTATCAACTAATTTCTTATAAGCAGGTACTTCTTTTAATACACCATAAAAAGCACCAAGTACTAATAAATAAACAGCAGTATCAAAGAAGTAATAGAATGACTGAGTGAAATTAATTAGAGTATCACCAATTGGAATCATCTTAAATACATTAAGTTTTTCAACAAATTGACCTGCTATTGCAAGACCTCCATTAATTAGCACAAGTGCTCCAAAAACAATCAATATTACTTTAAATAAACTATGTTTTTTCATAATAACCTCCTCTAACATTAATTATAACACAAATGAACTAAAAGTAAATAAAAAAGAGAAAATTTCAAGTGTTTTCCCTTATTTTATAATACTTTAAGTCTATTTTTTATCCTTCATTTGAGGAAATAATACTACATCTCTAATTGAAGGTTGATTAAATATAATCATCATAAGTCTATCTATACCAAAGCCAAGTCCACTTATCGGAGGCATTCCTTGCTCCATTGCAGACAAGAAACTTTCATCTAATTCCATAGTTTCATCATCACCTTGAGCTTTAGCCTTTAATTGTTCTTCAAAAGCCTCTCTTTGAGTGATAGGATTAACTAACTCAGAATATGCCTTACAAAGTTCAGTACCGCAAGCAACAACCTGGAAGACATCAATAATTCTTTTATCCATATCATTTCTTCTTGCAAGAGGTATAAGAACAGCCGGATAATTATATATAATTGTAGGTTCTAAAACATCAGTTCTAATTTTTCTCTTGTATATAAAATCAATAATTTGACTAAGAGATTTTACTTCATCAAGGTCTTCATAAGTAAATAAACCTGCTTCAACAACCTTATCCTTAAGTATTGAAGGTTCTTCAATATCAAGAAAATCAAATCCTAATACTTTTCTCATTTCTTCTACATAGTTAATTTTTTTCCATTCAGCACCAAAATCAATAACATTGTCTTGATATTCAATCTTAGTACTACCAGTAAGTTCAGTAAGTAAACCTCTAATAAAACTTTGATAAAACTTAATGTTATCTTCAAAGTTCCAATAAGAAGCATACCATTCAACTTGCGTAAATTCCTGAAGGTGTTCTGTATCCATACCCTCATTTCTAAAACATTTTGCCATTTCATATACTCTATTAAATCCACCAGCAACACATTGTTTTAAATATGTTTCAGGAGCTATTCTAAGATTACAATCCATATCTAATGCATTATGATGAGTATAAAATGGTTTAGCACTAGCACCACATACAGCATTTTGTAATATTGGAGTTTCTACTTCCAAGAAACCATTCTCACCTAAAAACTTATGAATATAAGCATATAATTTACTTCTGCCAAGAAAAACTTTTCTAGTTTCTTCATTCATAATTAAGTCTACATATCTTTGTCTGTATTTTATTTCCATATCAGTAAGGCCATGAAATTTTTCAGGAAGTGGTCTAAGTGCCTTTCCTAAAAATTCAAAACTATGTACTCTTAAAGTTTTTTCACCAGTTTGTGTAGTAAATATTTCACCCTTTGCGCCAATAAAATCACCAGTATCAACTAATTTCTTAAAGAAAGCATATTTATCTTCACCAACCATATCAATTTTAATTTCAAGTTGCATGTCTCCTTCAATGTCACGAATTCTTACAAAAGATAATTTTCCCATCTTTCTCATAAATACAATTCTACCCGCAATAGCTACATCAGTAGTTCCATCTTCTAATAATCTAGCATCTTTAATTTTATGAGTAACTTCATATCTCTCTGGATATGGATTACAATAATTTCTTATTTCTTCTAATTTATCTCTTCTAACTTGTTCTTGTTCACTAAATTGTCTTTCCATTATTTTTTCACCTCTTCTATTACATTAGTACCTGCTATCATATCGTGTAAACCTCTGCCATCTTTCTTATAAGTTACCATAAAGAATGATACTATAATAACAAAGAATTCTACATATCCAACAATTGTATAAATATAAGTAAATGTATTAACACTTAATATATTAACAAATATTATACTAAATAAAGCACTAACTATGTTATATATAAATAAGCTTCTAAGTAACATATTCCATATACTAGGTTTCTCTCCATCTTTATTCACTACTTTAATTTTTAATAGTTTTTTACCTAATGTTTGACCCTTATTTAAAGTTGCAAACACTACAAAATATCCAATATATAAGGTTACAGAAACAATGTTAGTAGTCAAATTACTCTTTTGTAATTCATAATTAATTTTATAAGTTTCATCTTTATATTCATCTATAGTAATTTCACCATTTTGATAATCACTTAATAGTTTACTCATTTTATCTGTTAAATCATTAGTTTTATTACTATTAAATCCCATTGTTATCAAAGAAACAATAAATATAACTATAAAATAGTCTAATATAAATGCTCCCATTCTTTTAAAAAAACTTGCCTTCATAATTTTCATCTCCTAGTAAATATTATACATTATTTTTAAGTTCTTTTAAATAGTTATTAAGAATATTTTTTAATTCTTCGCTAGTTTTTGTTCTAAATATTTCATTTTTAACGCTTTGTGCTCCAGGAAGTCCTTTTAAATACCAAGCAGCATGACTTCTCATTTCAAGTACTGCAACCCTTTCATCTTTTAATTTAAGTAAATAATCTAAGTGATGAAAACACATATTTATTTTATCTTCATAACTAGGTTTTGCGATTATCTTACCAGTATCTAGATATGTAATAATTTCCTTCATTAACCAAGGATTTCCAAGTACTCCTCTACCTATCATAATAGCATCACATCCAGTATAGGATAACATTCTTTCAGCAGATTCAACACTAGTAATATCTCCATTACCTATTACCGGAATAGATACAGCCTCTTTAACTTTTTTTATTATGTCCAGATCAACACTTCCAGAATAGCCCTGACTCCTAGTTCTTCCATGAATGGTAATAGCACTAGCTCCAGCTTCTTCACATATTTTTGCAACCTCTACAGCATTGATGCTATTTGTATCCCAGCCACTTCTGATTTTAACAGTTACTGGAACATTTACTGCTTCTGCAACCGCACTAACAATGTCTCTTATTTTATTTAGATTCTTAAGAAGTGCACTTCCGGCCTGTGACTTTACAGCAACTTTAGGTACAGGACATCCCATATTAATATCAATAATATCAGGATGCATAATTTCTTCAACCATTTTAGCAGCCTCTACAAAAGTATCTTTATCGCTTCCAAATATCTGCTGCGCTATAGGTCGCTCACACTCTTCAAAGTAAAGCATATTCTTTGTTTTCTTACTATCATAAATAAGTCCCTTATCGCTAACCATTTCAGCATATACCAAAGGGCATCCCATTTCTTTTATAATTTTTCTAAAAGCACTATTACATACACCAGCCATCGGAGCAAGTACTACATTACCCTTAATAACAATATTACCAATTTTAAACATAATATCACCACACGTTACATATTTTACCATATAATAAATAAAATTAAAAGAAAAAATTAAGTAATAACTTACTTAATCATATATAAAAAATCATATATAAAACTACATACCAAATAAGATAAACCAAATATAAGAAGAATATAGAAAATTCTAGCTTGTACTATCTTATTTTTTTTAAATATATTAGTAAAGTTAATACTATCTATAGCATAAATAACAAGTGGAAGCACTAACAAATATAATAAAAATTTAACCATTATTTTTCTAATTCCTTAATCATATCATTTCTTCTTATATATTTACTTACATTAGTAAAAGGAGTATTAATAAACTTATCAACAATATCTAGCATTAAATCTTCATCTAATTCTTCACTCATCGCTATACAATTAGCATCATTGTGTGCTTTACATAAAATAGCTTCACTCTCATTTGAAACTTTAGCACAATATACACCTTTCATTTTATTTAAAGTAATACTCATGCCTATACCGGTACCACATATAGCAATTCCTAAATCAACCTCGCCATTTTGAATAGCAGTTCCTAATTTTTTAGCATAAATTGGAAAATCAACACTATCCTCAGTATCAGTTCCATAATCAATAACATCATATTTATATAAACTATCTTTCAAAAATTTTTTTGCTTTATAACCACGATGATCACTAGCAAGACCAATTGTCATATTATCACCATCCTTCAACACAATTATACTAAAAAAATGAATTAAATTAAATATAATTTATTTACTTTGACATATATTTTACACAAAAGAAAAAAGACATTATTGTCTTTCTAGCATATACAAATTATCTAAAAGTATTCCTGTACCCTCAGCTACACAAGTAAGTGGAGATTCCGCGATAAATACAGGCACTTTAAGTTCTTGACTTAGTATTTGAGCAAAACCATCTACTAAAGCACCACCACCAGTAAGTACTATACCTTTATCAATAATATCAGCAGATAATTCTGGAGGAGTTTGTTCAAGTATACCTTTAACTGCATGAATAATAGTATAAACACTTTCTCTTAATGCTTCTTCTACTTCATCACTTGTCAAAGTAATAGTATGAGGAAGACCTGTAACTAAGTCCCTTCCTCTAACTTCCATTTTTTCATTTCTAGAACCAGGAAAAACAGTACCAATACTTATTTTAATATCCTCAGCAGTTCTCTCTCCTACCAACAATTTATATTTATTCTTAATATATTTAACAATATCATTATCAAAAGCATTACCAGCAATTCTAATTGAAGCACTATTAACAATACCACCCAAAGATAAAATAGCAATATCAGTAGTGCCACCACCAATATCAATTACCATATTACCACTCGGTTTAGATATATCCATACCAGCCCCAATAGCGGCTACCTTAGGTTCTTCCTCTAAAAAAACTTTTTTAGCCCCTGTTCTTTCAGCAGCCTCCTTAATAGCATTTTTTTCAACCTGAGTAATATTAGATGGGCAACATATTAATATTCTAGGTCTAGAAAAGAAACTTTTACCATTTATTTTTTTTATAAAATAATTAAGCATAACTTCTGTAGTGTCATAGTCGGCAATTACACCATCCTTCATTGGCTTAATTGCTTTTACCTTACCAGGAGTTCTACCAAGCATTTCATGTGCCTCAGATCCTACCGCTAAAGGTCTTTTCGTATCAGCGTCTATTGCAACAACAGATGGCTCATTTAATACAATACCCTGTCCTTTAATATATATAAGTACATTAGCAGTTCCTAAGTCAATTCCAATATCTTTGTTAAACATAAAATCACCATCCTCATCTACATTTTACCACAATTTAACATTTTTTAATAGAGTAGATTCCCTTTTTTTATCTAAAAACTTATCTTTTGTAGCCTGTCCCCCTCTAATATGCTTAATATAAGTATGATATTCCAAAACACTTGACACTTTTTGATATAAAGTACTGTCAAGTAACAACAACTTTTCTCTCATATCCTTATGTACAGTACTCTTAGATACACCAAATACTATAGATACTTCCCTAATAGTTTTATTAGTATCAATAATATAATTAGCTTCTTCTATTACTCTAGAAATAATCTTCTTATTCATATATGCTCTCCTATAAAATTATATTTATAAGATAACATATTATGTAAAAAAAGGCTTATTACCTATAATTCATCAACAGATTTATTATAATATTCTTCTGGATTAACTATAGAGCCTTTATAATATAATTCAAAATGTAAGTGATTACTTAACTCTTTATTAATATTAGATAAACCACTTTTAGCAAGTATCTGTCCCTGAATAACATTATCTCCCTCTTTTACAGTAACATCAGACAAGCTTTGATAAACACTAATAAGTTCATTGCTATGTCTAACTTCAATAGAAGTACCAAGAATTTTATTCTCATAAACATTTATTACTGTACCATCAAGAATACTGATTACATCAAATGAACTATCGCTAGTATAATCTACCCCAGAGTTTTGCATATAGGTATCTTCATAAAGAATAATAGATTTTTCCTGATTGTCAGCTTCACCTTGATAGTCATAAAAAGTCTTGTAAATAGAAACCTTACTATCCAAATAAGGTCTTACTATTTTAGAGCTAGTACTAACAACAGGTATATCATTATCATATTCTGATACGATCTCACCATCAACATAATTAGTATTTTTCTTATCTTTAAATAGTAAATCATTAGATAGTCTACCTGCAAAATACATACAAAACAAAAATGCAATAACACATACTCCGTAAATCATAGGTACTAAGAGTGGCTTAACTCTTTTCATTTTCATATTCTCACCTCTACTATAATTGTTTCCTAAATTAAAAAATATATACATTAATTTAATAATTTTTTAATCGAAGTACCAACATAATAATGAGAAAGAATATCTTTATATGAATAACCCTCAAGTGCCATACCTTCAGCACCATACTGACTCATCCCAACTCCATGGCCATAGCCGACAGTATCAATAATAATAGTATCTCCATCTTGTTTCAAAGAAAAATCAGTAGATTTTAAACCAAGTTTATCATATAATTCTCTGCCAGTAAACTCCGTACTATTAATACTAAGATTAAGTATTCTATTAGTAGTGCTTCTTTTTAAAACTTTAAAGTTTAATATATTAGATTTTTCTAACCCTAAAGAAGAATAAAAATCACTACTAGAAATTTTTTTAGTACTCCTAAAAGCACTACTAGTGGAACTATCCCACATAGATGTAACACTCTGTAAATACGGTAAATCAATATTAAACACCAATGAAGAATTCTCAGTATATCCATTACTTGTAGAAAAAAACAATGCATCAATAACTTCACCATTATAATCTAAATATTCTAAAGAAGTATCATTAACTGCTTCTCTTAATTTATTAATATTATCAACATACTTATTACCCCAAGCCTCTTTCAAATAATGATTATCTAAATATACCTGATTAAGAACTGAATCAACTACATCATATTCATTATCTTTATTATACTCTATTTTTTTTAATGCATAACTACGCGCAGCCACTGCTTGTGCCTTTAAAGCCTCTTTTTCAAAATAAATGGGCATCTCACCAGCAAGCACACCAACAATATATTCTTCAAATGGCAAATACTCAATTTCACCACTACTTAGTCTTTTCACTCTAATAATAGTATTAGACTCATAATTTAAATTTATTTCTTCTTTTTTATCAATTTTAAAAAAACTTACTATAACAAATGGAATAAATATAATTATAACTGTAAATAATATTATTTTTTTCATATCTTTACCTCTATATAATTATATGATATAAAAATTAAAAAAAATGTCGAAAAAAAAGAAGTGTTATCTACCACTTCTTAAAACTTCAAATTTAACATTATTTGTTTTACCTAATATATTAGGATCCTTTTCTGTAGTGAAGGCCAAATCAAATAGCGTCCCTTTTTGACTATCAAACATTATTTCACCACTTACAGAATTTCTATACCAACCAACATCTCCACCTCTATCAAGTACTATAGCAATAAATGGTTCCATTCCTGGAACATTACTTATTCTAATTATAGAGTAAAAAGGAAAATATTTATCAGCAGCTACAATTCTAATAGTGCCATACTCTGCATCATCATAATATATATTCTCCCTCAAATCATATCCAGTACTAGTTCTACCACCACATCCATAACAATCAGGCCCATATCCTGTCAAACTACCAATAAATGTTTCTAAGGCCTTTTTATCACTAAAATCTGGTTCTAAAAGAGTTACATTATTTTCTTCTTTAGGGGCCTCTTCCTTAACTTCTTCCTCAACTGTTTCTTGCTTAACGTTCTCTTCTACTTTAGGTTCTTCTACCTTATCAACAGAAGTAAGTTCAACAACAACATTAGAATTGGCTTCTTCATCTTTATTTTCTAAACTATTAAAAAGAAACAAAGTTTTATCAGCCATTTTATTAAAATTATTATTGTTTACTACCACACTTCTATCATTACTATTTCTAGTTTCACCAGAAAATAGTAAGAATAAAAACACACTAGCCACTAATAACTGTGAAAAAATAGTTATTATTTTTGCAGCTACTTTTTTCATATTATGTCTCACCTCATTAATATTTTAAAGCATATTAATTGTAACATCTTTTTTATAAAAAGTCAAATACCTCTTCCGCATTAGCAGTTGTAACCCTTGCAACATCTATATTTGTTACGCCTTTAATACTAGCTATGCTCTCGGCAATAACTGGTATATTAGAAGGATTATTTTCACTACCTCTATAAGGTTCCGGACTAAGATATGGACTATCTGTCTCTAATAAAATATATGATAAATCTATATTTTTTACTACTTCTTTTATATTTTTAGCATTTTTAAAAGTAATTATACCTCCAACTCCCAATTTATATCCTAATTTAATAAATAATTTAGCCATTTCTAATGAACCACTATAACAATGTATACTACCTTTCAAATTATATTTACTTAATATATTATATGTTTCCCCAATAGAATCTCTACTATGAACAACAACTGGTTTATTAAACTTTTCAGCAATTTCAAGTTGTCTATTAAAAACCATTCTTTGTATTTCTTTATCAGTATCTTCATAATGGTAATCAAGTCCAATTTCACCTATACCAACAATTTTACTATTATTAATATTATCTATTAGAAAATTAAAATACTCTTCCTTAAAAGCATCTAATTCCGTAGGATGAAATCCAATAGTACAATAAATAATATCATACTTATTAACTAATTCTAAAACTTCCGTATTAGATTTCATATCACAGCCACTAACTATAATCTTGGTAACATTATTTTCTTTACACTTTCTAACAATTTCTTCAATATCATCATAGTATTCACTAAATACATGACAATGTGTATCAATATACATAAAAGCACCTCCATTAAAAAAATCATACTAATATAGTATAATTATTTTATTTTTTATTAGCTACATATTTAAAAAATAGCACAACTATTATACCTAAGTATAATAAATCAAGAATATTACTACCTACAACAACAAAAGAAACCAATACACCAGCTAAAATACCACAAGATATCTTAAAAATAAGGTTCCATTTTCTAGTACTAAGCATACCTTTTTCTCCTTTTCCACTGCAGGTACTACATTAAAAATATATCATAATCTAATAAATTAGTAAACACCTTTTCACTTATTTTACACTAATAAAATGTAAAAAGAAGACCATTAAAGTCCTCTTAGTTACTTAGTTTCAATTCTTTGGAATAACACTTCAGGAGTACCAACTTTAGTACCACTCTTATATCCGCCAAACTCTTTTACACTGTCATAAGAAGTATTATCAGTATTAATTTGCTTAAATATCTTTTCTGTTGTTTCAGGTATAAATGGTCTAAGTAATACTGTTCCAATTCTAATACCCTCAATTAAATTATAAAGTACCGTAGCAAGTCTATCTTTCTTACTATCATCTTTAGCAAGTATCCAAGGAGTAGTTTCATCAATATATTTATTTAATGATCTAAATAAATCAAATATAGAATCAAGTGCTTTAGGTACTTCAAGTTTATTCATATAATTTTCTACCTTTATATATAAACTTTCAGCTTCTTTAATCAAATTATTATCAATTTTTTCAGATACACCTTTATTAGAAACTTCTCCATCAAAGTACTTATTTATCATACCAATAGTTCTATTAACCAAATTACCTAAAATATTAGCTAAATCTCCATTAGTTCTATTAATTAGAGCATCTTCTGAAAAAGAGCCATCACTACCAAAAGGAACTTCTCTTAAAGCAAAATATCTAACAGCATCCACGCTATAAGTATCAATATATTCTCTAGGATCTTTATAATTTCCAAGACTTTTAGATATCTTACCACCATCAATAACAAGCCATCCATGACCAAATACCTTCTTAGGTAGTGGTAAATCAAGAGCCATTAACATAATAGGCCATACAATAGTATGGAATCTTATAATTTCTTTTCCAACAATATGTAAATCACAAGGCCAATACTTTTTAAATAGACTATCATCATCACTTAAATATCCTAAAGCAGATATATAATTAGTTAAAGCATCTAACCAAACATAAACAACATGCTTATCATCAAAAGTAACAGGAATCCCCCAATCAAAACTAGTTCTAGACACACACAAATCAGCAAGACCTGGTTTAATAAAATTATTAATCATTTCATTTTTTCTAGACTCCGGTTCAATAAAATCAGGATTTTCTTCATAATATTTAACAAGTCTATCTTGATATTTAGATAATTTAAAGAAATAAGCTTCTTCAGATACCTCATGAACCTCTCTACCACAATCAGGACATTTACCATTGATTAACTGAGTTTCAGTCCAAAATGATTCACAAGGAGTACAATATAAACCTTTATATTCACCTTTATAAATATCACCTTGTTTATATAATCTTTCAAATATCTTTTGTACACACTTAACATGTTCTTCATCAGTAGTTCTAATAAACTTATCATAACTAATATCTAGACTTTTCCACAAATCTTTAGCATTAGCAACTATCTTATCAACATACTCTTTAGGAGTAACTCCAGCTTCATTTGCTTTCTTTTGTATTTTTTCTCCATGTTCATCAGTACCAGTTAAATAAAATACATCATAACCAGTAAGTCTTTTATATCTTGCAATAGCATCCGCTACTATAGTAGTATAACAATGTCCTATATGAAAATTAGCACTAGGATAATATATAGGAGTTGTTATATAAAATTTTTTATCATTATTCATTATTATCATCTCCTTCATTAGTACTACCAATACCACCATTTCTTGTATCAGTAGCACAATCGTCATCAGTAATTAAATATGACATAAATATACCTTGTACAAATCTATCACCCTTTTTAATTACTACTTCTTTATCACTTTCATTTTGTAAACATACAAAAATATGTCCTTCATTATCTTTATTATTATAATAATCAGCATCGATTATACCAACCTGATTACACATCCGAATATTATATTTAAAACCTAAACTACTACGAATATATATTCCTAAAAATTCATTTTCATTCATACAAACCTTGATACCAGTTGGAATAACTACCCTTTCATTAGGTTTAATAGTTATATCATATAGAGAATAAAAATCATATCCGGCACTATTTTTAGTACTTCTTTTTGGTAATATAATATCTTCATAATTACCATTAGGAACACTATTAAAAAAATTATCTTTACTTATCTTTTCAAATTTTCTCATTACATACCTCCATAAAATAAAAAAATAAGGCTAACCAAAGGACGAAAAATATTCCGTGGTACCACCTTATTTTATAATACATACACTCATTAAGTTATAACGTAACAACCGTTTATACCTATTAGATATAACTGCTCCAGAACCATTTATAATAGCTTTTCTTATCTATTTCCACCAAACATAGACTCTCTATAAATATTACTATTACTCTTTCCTTCTTCGCTTTACACAAAGTATTTTATCATACAATAAATATATTTTCAAGTACTATTTCGCATTTTTTCTTAGAGAGTCTAAGGTCTCTCTAAGCAATACTGAGCCTAATGTCTCAGTATTGAAATATATTATATCATATAACTACTAAAATTAATTTATTAATACATATAATCTGCTTATATATAATACGTACGGTTGGTACATTATTTTTAGACTACAGGCTAAAAATAACACTAGTAAGACTTATACATAAGGCTTACTAGTGAACATAAATAAATTAATCAATAAATTGTTTACTAAGTAAATTAGATAAAACAATAGCTAGTTTATCTTCAGTATCAGATAAAGGAGTATCTAAAGATATTAATATTACACTACCAATAGCATCACCATTATTAACAATCGAAGCAAAAGTATAATAACCAACATCTTCTTCATCTTCAATTATTTTAAACTCCTTCTTTTGCTTTTCAGAAAAAGAATCTCTTCTTTCAATAGAACGTTCAGTAAATTCATTAATATTTTTACCCAAATACTTCTTCTTTAAAGGACCACTAACAGCAACTACTTTATCTCTATCAGTAACAATAATATTATGCTTAATAATTTGATTAAATGCTTCCACATAATCAACAGAAATACTCTCTAAACTTTCAATTTGTGAAAATTTCTTTAATATAATACTATCACCATCTAAATAAACTTCTAAACTTTCACCATTTTTAATTCTTAAACTCTTTCTAATTTCTTTTGGTATAACAATTCTACCAAGTTCATCAATTCTTCTTATAACTCCAGTTGTTTTCATATATTCACCTATACTTTCTTTAATATTTTGTCAAATAAATAAATAATTATACAAGTAAACAAAAAGAAATAAAATATTTAACTTTATTTCTTAATATCTTTAATAATAACACTAAGTAAATCATTCAAATAATAAACAAAATGTTTATCTAACTTAATAGTATCTAAATAAATATGAATCTGATTATTATTATAAGAAAATCTAAAATATTTAGATATCTCATATGCCGTAAAAAATAACTTTTCTCCGTCAATTTGTTTAGACAAATACTGTGGAAGAACTATCTCAACGTAATTCTTAGTCTGTTTAGTTTCTTTAATATTAAGAGACTTAGCCTGTTTCTCAAACCATTCCTCATGCATATAAATAATCATTTCATCAGTAACTTTACCAAATCTATCTTTAAGCACTGTACATAAATTATCAATATCTTCTTCAGAATTAATATTATTAATTAGTTTATGAACTTCAAGTTTAATTTCATCATCAGGAGCATATTCATTAGAAATATGCGTTTCAACTTCAATAAGAGGTTTAGAACTTTCATCTTTTTCTTCTTCTATCTTAATACCTTTAAGTTTATCAACTTCTTCTTTTAACATCTTCAAATACAAATCAATACCTATACTGTCAATAAAACCAGATTGTTCACTACCAAGTATGTCTCCAGCTCCTCTAATAGATAAATCTCTCATAGCTATCTTAAAACCACTACCAAGTTCAGTAAACTCTTTTATAGTATTAAGTCTTTTAACTGCCAAATCATTAAGTTCTTTTCTGCTATTATACATAAGGTAAGCATAACCAATTCTATCACTACGACCAATTCTACCCCTAATTTGATATAACTGTGATAAACCAAATCTATCAGCATCCAAAACAATCAAAGTATTAACATTAGGAATATCAATACCAGTTTCAATAATTGTCGTACAAAGTAATATATCAAACTTATGATTAGTAAAATCAATCATAATATTCTCAAGTTCAACCTTAGTCATTCTACCATGAGCATATCTAATATTAGCTTCTGGTACCAATTTATGTATCTCTTCAAGTTTATTATCTATTTTTTCAACACTATTATAAAGCATAAATACTTGACCATTTCTAGACAATTCCTTATAAATAGCATCTTTAATAATATTTACACTCTCAGGCATTACATAGGTTTGTATTGGTCTTCGTTTCTCCGGAGGAGTCTCAATAAGAGCAAGTCCTCTAATACCAGACATAGACATTTGAAGAGTCCTAGGAATAGGAGTAGCACTAAGAGTTAAAACATCAATACTACTCTTATATTTCTTAACTTTCTCTTTATGTACAACACCAAATCTCTGTTCTTCATCAATAATAAGTAATCCCAAGTCTTTAAAATCTACTTTATCATTTAGAAGTTTATGTGTACCAAATAAAATATCAATTTTACCTTCCTTTAAATTCTTAAAAATAACATTTTGCTCTTTAACAGAGGTAAATCTATTAAGTAATGCAATATTAATTGGAAAATCAGCAAATCTATCTAATGCAGAATTATATTGCTGACTAGAAAGAATAGTAGTAGGACATAAATAAGCAACTTGTTTACCATCATTAACAGCTTTAAATATTGCCCTAAAAGCTACTTCTGTTTTACCATATCCAACATCACCACATAAGAGCATATCCATAGGTTTATCCTTTTCCATTTCATGCTTAATAATACCTATAGCCCTCTCCTGATCAGCAGTAGCAGTATATTTAAATTTACTTTCAAATAATATTTGTTCTTCATCATCAGGACTAAAAGCAAAACCTTTAGAATTCTCTCTTTCAGCAGACACTCTAATCAAATCACCCGCAATATTTTCCAGTTTGCTTCTAACTCTAGCTTTCTTCTTATTCCAAGAATCAGTACCCAATTTATCAAGTCTTACAATAGCCCCTTCTCTAGCAGTAAACTTAGTAATTTTATCAATTTTTTCTACAGGTAAATATAAAACATCACCATCAGCATATAAAAGTTTAATATAATCCTTTTTCAAACCATTCTTAGATAAAGTACATAATTCAACATATTGTCCAATACCATGATCAATATGAACAATATAATCACCCTTCTCTAAGTTATTAATATTACTAATCTTAGTACCAACTTTATACTTATTTTTAACTTTCTTCTTTTCTTCTATTTTACCAAATAAATCATTCGAAGAAATAACAACATAATTATCATATATAAATCCACTTATAATATATTTATTAATAATATTAATCTTATTTTTAATAATTTCATTTTCTCTAGTTAATACAACATCATCCATAATATCCAAATAAGTAATTACTCTCTTAGCAACATCTTTATTATCAATACACATAATAACAGTCTTACCACCACTAATATATTTAAAAAGACTTGTTTTAATCTTTTCAAAATCACCATGATAATTATCAATGTTATTAGATAAATAATTATTTTTAAACTTAATATTCAAATCAAGAATATTATCAAACTCTAACATATAAATAATATTATTATATTTAACTGAAGAAATATCAAACATATAATCAGTTTTAATAGAATCATTTATCTCATTATCATAATTAATAATACTCTCTCTAAGTAATCTATAAGCAGATATAATTTGGTTATAATCATAATATATAAGAGTACAGTTATATAAATAATTCCATATACCTTGAATATTCTTAGAATAATGTGGTAAATACTTTTGCTTACACATTTTACTGTCAACATCTAACTTATTATCAAGTAAAAATTCCGTAAAAGGATATATAGAAATAGTATTAATACTATCACTAGAAATTTGACTATCCAAATCAAAATATTTAATACTATCAATAGTATCTCCCCAAAACTCTATCCTAATAGGACTATCAGTTTCCATAGGAAATATATCAATTACATATCCTCTAATAGCCACCTCTCCAGTCTTAGTAACAAGTGGAACTCTATCATAACCTAAGTCAATTAAATTGTTAATTAACACTTCTCTATTTACATCTTCATTAACGTTTAAATTAATAATTTTTTTCTTATATAAAGACTTATTAGGAAGATATCTAAGTAGACCCATTAAATTAGTTACAACAATATAATTATCGTTATTAACAAGTTTATTCAAAGTATTTAATCTCTCAATCATGAGTTCTGGACTAATAATTGAAGCCTCACTTGTCATAAAATCATCCATAGGAAAAAATAGTACTCTATCTGTATAATTAGATAATCTATTATATAAATCATTAGCCTCATATAAAGAATTAGTAACAAGTAAAATATTATTATTATATTTATTAAAATAATCATAAACATAAACACTATTAAGTTCTTTATTTAAACCAGTAACTAATTGTTCATCCCTATTGTTAAGATCAAATAAATTATCAAAAAACTTCATATATTCTCACCTCCAATGCTAAAAGATACAAATATATTGTATCCTATTTTATATCTAATTATTTTTATTACTATAAATTTGTTTTAAAGTATTAACGTCTTTACTAATAAAGTTTTCCACTATATCAAGTACTTTGTTATAAGAGTCAGTTAAAACTTTCCAGTCATCACCTTTAAATTTACCAAGTACATAATCTTTAGTATCTATGTTTTTATTATGAGAAATACCAATTTTTAACCTTGTAAATTTCTGACTATTCAAATTATTAATAATACTTTTAATTCCATTATGGCCACCACTAGAACTGTCAAAAACAATTCTAATCTTACCAAGCTCCATATCTAAATCATCATGAATAACCAAAAGATCATTAACATCAATATCATAATAATTTATATATTTAATTACACTATCCCCTGACAAATTCATAAATGTTAGTGGTTTTACCAAAATAACTTTTTCACCAATCAAATTAAAACTAGCCTCAAGTGCATTAAATTTTTTATTTTCGCTAAATGTAATATTGTACTTATCTGCTAATAAATCAAGAACATTAAATCCAATATTATGTCTAGTTTTTTCGTATTCTCGTCCAGGATTACCTAATCCCACAATTAACTTCATTATTTATCCTCCCGATGATACTCTTTATAAATAACATTTTTAGCAAGTCCCCTATCTTTAGCAACTTTTTTAATTGAAGCCATTACATCAAATCCAGCACTAATATAGTTATTTACAGCGTTATGAACACTAATAGTATCATCTATTTTTCTTTCTTTCATACCATTAACAACAATAACAAATTCCCCTTTTTCAGGAACAAGATTAATTACATTACTAATTTTTCCACGATAAATAGTCTCAAACTTCTTAGTAATCTCCCTAGATATACTAATATCTCTATCACCAAATATATCTAGCATCATATTCAAAGTTTTTATAATCCTATGAGGCGCTTCATAAAAAATCATTGTTTCCTCTTCATCAGATAAAGTCTCTAATTCTTTTTTTCTAACATTATCCTTACTATCAAGAAAGCCATAAAATAAAAATGGTTGTGGTGCAATACCAGAAGTAATAAGTGCTGGAACAAATGCAGTAGCTCCAGGAAGTGCAACAACATTGTAACCATTATCGCTAATATATTTTACTGTTTTATATCCAGGATCACTAATTATTGGAGTTCCTCTATCAGTAACCAAAGCAACACTATCGCCATTTTTAAGATAGTCAAGTACCTTCTCTTTGGCTGTATCTTCATTATGTTCATGAAGAGCAATCAACTTCTTATTAATACCATAATGAGTAAGTAAATTAAGAGTTACTCTTGTATCTTCTGAAAAAACAACACTAACTTCATTTAATATTTTAACACTCCTATAAGTCATATCCTCTAAATTTCCAATAGGAGTAGATATCAAATATAAAGTGGGACTATCATTATAACTATTTTGTATCATAAATTTCACTCTCCAAACATATCCTTTACTTCTTTAGAATAAACATCTTTTTTTACATAAACAAACAAAGGATTCATTATTTTAAGGCCACTTTTACCATTTAAAGTACCTTCAATTAAAACCAAATCACTATTTTTTGCATTATTAGGATAAACAAATCTAATCTTTTTAGGTTCAATATTATACTTTTTCATAAGAAACAAAATTTCCATTAATCTTTCCATTCTATGAACCATAGCAAGTCTACCATTATTTTTTAAAAGATATTTACTAACTCTTAAAATATCCTCTAAAGTTAATAATTTTTCATGCCTTGCAGATGCTTTAATAATATTATTATTTTCAAATAAAGTATTATTAGTTTTAAAATAAGGTGGATTACAAGTAACAACATCAAATGTATCAGGCTTAAAATAATCAGTAATGTTATTAACATCTTCATTAATCAAACTAATTTGCTGCGTCATTTTATTTTCTTTAACAGATAAATTAGCAAGATTGTATACCTCTTCTTGTATTTCAACCCCACATATATGAGCTTTAGTTCTATAAGTTAAAAGCATTGGTATTGGTGCATTACCAGTAGCCAAATCAATTATATTCTTATCACGCATATTAATAGTTACAAATTTTGCAAGTAAAAGACTATCAAGAGACATTTTAAAATATTCTGTATCTTGATAGATATAAGCATTACTATAGTTTAACAATTTATTTTTTACTATCATTTATATCAATTTCAATTATTTCATCATCGATAAGTACCTTGTATTTACCTAATAAAGGTTCAGATGAAATAACCTTTCCTTCCTTACCATTAATAAACGTTTTTTTACCAACATCTAAAACATCTTTTTTTAATTCAGTATATAGTTCATTTTCATAATTCAAGCAGCAAAGAAGCCTTCCACAAACACCATTAATTTTAGTAGGATTTAATGCAAGACCTTGATTTTTAGCCATACTAATAGATACAGCATCAAAACTAGTAAGAAAAGTACTACAACATAAATTTCTTCCACAAGGACCTATGCCTCCGATTTCCTTTGCCTTATCTCTAATTCCTATCTGTCTTAGTTCAATTCTAGTTTTAAGTCTAGATCCTAACTCCCTAGCTAAATTTCTAAAATCAATTCTTTCATCTGCTAAAAATCTAAATAACAGTTGACTTTTGTCAAAATTATAAGTTGCATCTATAATAACCATTTTTAAATTATTTTTTTCAGCAAGTTCACGGCATTTGTCAAGCGCCAATTTAGCTTCATTAATATTCTTTAAATGCTGCAAATAATCCTTTTTAGTAGCAATTCTAATAACTTTTTCATAATTACCATCTTCAACATCAAGAAAATCAAGAACTGTACCAAACTCCAAGCCTCTTTCTGTATTAACAATGACAGTTAAATTTTTTTTTAAATTAAAATTATTACAATCAAAATACAAAGTTTTACCAAAATCATTATTAATCTTAACATTAACTATCTTCATAATCATCACCACACATATCTATAATCATTTTATCAATAAGTAAATTTATATTTAAGTTTCTTTTTAAATAGTTTTCTGTTCTATCTAATATCTGAATTTTTTTAATTAACTCATCATAATCATTATTTCCAGAAACAAAACTAATTTCAGATAGCTTGTCCCCATAAAAATAATTATTCAAACCACATTTATACTTAACAACATCATAATAAAAATAAATACAAAGATTAACTGCTACTATACACAAATCTCTATCTTTAAAAATATTATGCCATAATTTTTTAGTATAAATTAGAGTATCAATTCCATTATTTTCTATATGATGAATAAAATTAACTGCAGATTCCATTAATTCTTTTTTTTCAGTTTCAGTAAGTAAAGCATATTTAGATTGAAAAAAATATGCAGAAAAATTATCAATACTATCCAAAGACAAAGGTTTTTTATTTAATTTAATAACCTGACACCTAGATATAATCGTAGGTAGCATCAAATTAATATTATCAACGACCAATATTGCAATTATTTCATCAATAGGTTCCTCTAAAAACTTAAGTATAGAATTAGCAGTTTGAATATTCATTTTGTCCGCAGACTTAATAATATAAACCTTTTTACTACCCTCAATAGATTTTTTACTAAATTCACTTTTTAAATCCAAAAGTTGATCTTTTTTTATCCACATACCGTCTGGTTCAATAACCTTAACATCAACATAATTTCCATCATCAATTCGCATACAAATATTATTTTTTTCAGTTTCGTTTGCAATATTAGAGGTAATAATCATTTTAGTAAAAGATAAAACTATATCATAAACATCACTATTACCATTAGAATCAAATAAATAAGCATGAGATAACTTATTATTAATAATAGAATTATTTAAAATATTATACAATATAGGTTGTTCATACTTATAAATGTCTAACATAATATTACTCTCCTTACAAAACAAAAATAGAAAATAAACAAATGCCAATAATACCAGGTAATCCAAAAATAGAAACAATTAAAATAGTAAATATATTTATTGAAATTGTCGTATTAATAGGAAAAACAATAACATTAAAAGCATAAATAAACAATACACCAAATATAAACTTTTTTATCAAAAAAAGAACTTTTTTTAGCATAAATATATTTCACCCAAGAAATTATATGAAATAAAGTAAATTATATGTCTTTTCTGCCCTCCAAAGCAAACTCCAATGTCATAGGATCAATATATTCAATATCAGTTCCAATTGGAATACCCGTAGCAATTCTAGTAACCTTAACATTTTTATTTTCAAGAAGTTTTTTTATATATTGCATAGTAGTTTCCCCTTCAATTGAAGGTTTCAAGGCAAGAATAATTTCATTTACTTTATCACCATCAATTCGTGAAATTAATTTATTAATATTAATATCCTCAGGGCCAATCCCCTCAAGAGGGGATATTAGACCGCCAAGAACATGATATTTTCCTTTATATACATTAATTTTTTCAAATAAAGAAATGTCTTTTGCCTTTTCAACTACGAATATAAGATTACCATTTCTTTCTTTATCCAAGCATATAGGACAAACATCACTCTCACAAATATTACCACATATTTGACAATTAGTAATTTTATCTCTAACACCACATATAGATTCAGAAAATAAAGTAAGTTTATCCTTATCGAAATTAATTAAAGAAAAAGCAAGCCTTTCTGCAGTTTTTTCACCGATTCCAGGTAAATCTTTCAAACAATCAATAACATTTTTAATACTATTAGGATACATATTACATCAAACCATTAAACATCTGGCCATACTTACCAAATTTTTCCTCTTTGTCCTTTTCCATTTTACCAATAGCATTATTTACTGCTACCAATACCATATCTTCCAATATTTCTCTATCATCACTTGCTAGTTCTTCCATATCAATATTAATAGATTTTAACTTTCCATTTCCACTAACAACAGCAGTAACAAACTGAGAATTACCCTCATAGTCTTTACTTTCAAGTTCACTTTTAGTCTTTTCAATATCCTTTTGCATTTTTCTTGCTTGCATCATCATATTTTGTAAATTCATTTTAAATCAATCTCCTTTATTTATATTCTATTATATTTTCTCCCATTAAATCAATAAGTTCATCAACAGAAGATTTTTTATTTTCAATTTTATCCGTATTAATAAAATCCTTTTCAATATATTTAACACCATTTTTAATATTAGAAATATATTTGTTTTTTTCTACATTCCAATTATCACTAGACATACCAACAATAAAAATTTTATTTTTAAATATTTTCAAAAGAAATTCATCTATTAAAGAAAAATTATCATTAATTCGGTTAGCTACAGATTCAAGACTATTTGAAACAATAATATATTTTTCAGAAGCCACAACAGGTATAGAATCCTTTAACAGACCAGCAACCACAGAATAAGCATCATCATATAAATAATCATCTATTAAAGACCACTGTTCCTTAATTTTTCTTAAGCTATCCTTATTGGCAGTAGCCAAAGCATTATTAATTCTAATGTTAATATTCTCAATATTTACTTCACTTTTAATTTGTTCATTCTCATTGTCAACTTTATTTATATTTGTTTCAATTATTTCCTGGGAAATAATTTTATTTTCATTTTTAGTAGCATTATCTACAACTTTTTTTTCCAAATTATCATCAATTAAATTTCCAAAATAATTATCAGAAAACTTCAATATAGCAGTCATAAATAAAATACAACCATGAGTTGAAGTCCTCAAAAAATTTTGGATTTCATTAAGTTTCTCAATTAATTCATAAATAGTCTTAGAATCATATAAATTATTAACAAGTACAATGTTTTCATTTTTAATGTCAATATCAGATAACAATTTAGCATTACTATATAAAATTACATCTTTCAAAAACAAAGTTAATTCAGAAGCAAACTTATTAATATCCTTTCCACTACTATCAAACGTATCAAAAAATCTAATAATTTCAACCTTATTATTATCAGCAATTGATTTAAGTAACAAATAAATATCATTATAAGAAACTGAACCATTCACCTTATAAATATCATCAAGAGTAATTACTTTATTATCATAAGCAACAAGTTGATCCAAAAAATTAATAGCGTCTCTCATTCCACCATCAGAAATTCGTGCAATTTCATAAAGAGCATCTTCATCAATAGCAATATTTTCAAGTTTAGCTATCTCTCTTAATCTATCAACAATTTTTTTTGAATTAATCTTAGTAAATCTAAATTTTTGACATCTTGAAGCAATAGTAAGCGGAATTTTATGAGGTTCTGTAGTAGCCAAAATAAAAATAACATGTGCCGGTGGTTCTTCAAGAGTTTTCAAAAGAGCATTAAAAGCTTGAGTGGTAAGCATATGAACTTCATCAATAATATAAACCTTATATTTAGCATTACTAGGCACAAGATTAATTTTATCCCTAAGTTCTCTAATTTCATCAACACCATTATTCGAAGCAGCATCAATTTCCACTATATCATTACTATTAAGAAAGTTAATACAATTATAACATTTACCACAAGGCTTACCATCAATTAAATTTTCACAATTAACCATCCTAGCAATTATCTTAGCAATAGTAGTTTTACCAGTACCCCTAGGACCACAAAACAAATAAGCATGAGAAACCATATTATTGTTAATTGCATTTTTAATAACAGTTACAACCTCTTCTTGACCATACACATTATCAAAATCAACAGGTCTATATTTTCTATACAAAGCTAAATAACTCACAGACTACCTCCCTCATATTTAATTATACCACAAAACAAGTATATAAACATCATTTTTTTCTTTTATTTACAAAAAAATCAGATAAAATTTTAGAACAAGAACCACTATTAACAAAAATTAGATTAACAAAGCTTTTAACTCTAATTTTATCATACATTTGTTTGCTATTATTTTTGGTTCCAAAATAGACATTTTTAATTCTAGCTTCAATAATAGCACCTAAACACATCATACATGGCTCCAAAGTAACATAAAGATCACAATCATCCAAACGCCATGAGCCAAGTTTTCCACAAGCAGCTTCAATAGCCACTATCTCAGCATGCCTAATTGCACTATTTTTACTCTCTTTTTCATTATATCCACAGGCAATTATCTCATTTTTATGTACAATTACACAACCAACAGGAATTTCATCCTCACAATAAGCTTTTTTAGCCTCTAAAAGTGCCATTTTCATATACTTTTCCACCATAATATAGGCCAACTCCAATCTCTATCAACAAGTATAACAAAAAATTAAATAATAATAAATTTTTTACATATCAACAGATGAATAAAAGACTCATGTTTCACGTGGAACATCAATTTAATTTATTAAAAGTACAGTTAATAAATAAATACGAATTTAAAAATCAAATAACAATGTTAATAATATTACTTAAAACAACTTTAATGAAAAATATAAATCATATAATAAATATTTCAATCATAAAAACTGTGGATATTTATGTTTCACGTGAAACATAAATCAAATAAAAAAGCCATTGAAACTAATAATGATTACTACATCATATAATAAAATACATTAAATCTTAAAAAAATACATATTAAATATAAAATAAATCTATACACAAAATCTGTGGAAAACTCATGTTTCACGTGGAACATAAGATTTCTTATCAAAAATTAAAATTATTTATAAAAACATGAGCTCAATATTGTAATAATTTTATTTATAGGCTTAAATAGTACAATAATAATAATATCAAAAACATTTTTAGCAACAATTGTATCATTATATATACATTAAAAATATTAATATTTATGTTTCACGTGAAACATAAATCAAACCAAAATAATAATTTTAGTCAAAATTAATGATATAATCAACTTATTTTTATAAAAAGAGGTTATAACTAAAATAAACATATAAAATGTATCGTAATATAAAATTATATACAAAAGTTGTGGATATAATGTTTCACGTGAAACATTATATTAATAAATATAAAAAAAGAAAGTAATATATATTACTTATCAATCATTATATTAAAATCAAGAAATAAAACTACAGTAAATAATAAATTTAAATAATTACTCTTTATACAACATAAATAATCTGTGGAAAACTCATGTTCCACGTGAAACATAATTCATAAAAAACACTAATAAATAAATTTCAAAAAAATAAAACTTTTAATATTAACTTTATATTACTAATAAGATTTAAAATAATAATAATCAAATAGTAGATATATTTTAAATTAATAAAACAGTTGATATTTATGTTTCACGTGAAACATAAAAAAAAAGATACACACATTAATTAAATGTTAAAGCTGCTGGCTTCCGCCCCTGACTTGATTCCACCATTAATGTTGTATCAACAACACTATATCATATTTCTAACAAAAATGCAAGTTTAGTAAGTGAACAGTAGTAGCAAACATTTGTTTGCTACTACTGATATTTTATCATTTCAAGTAATAATTATTTCCCGGGAAATAATATACATAAAAAAAGAGTAAATAATTACTTTTATTCACTCTTTAAATTATTATCTTCTGAAGCCTGTTCTTCATCATCCTTATCAACAATAGCAGTTCCACTAACCTTAGTATCATCTTTAAGGTTTATAAGTCTTACACCTTGAGTAACCCTACTCATTCTAGAAATCTTATCAACAGCCAATCTAATAATCATACCAGTATCGGTAATAATTATCAAGTCTTTATCATCAGTAACAGTCTTAAATGAAACAATAGAACCATTCTTCTCAGTAATGTTAATAGTTTTAACACCTTTACCACCCCTATTAGTTATTCTATATTCTTCAATAGGAGTCTTTTTACCATATCCATATTCACTAATAACAAGAACATCTTCATCAGGTTTAACAACTTCCATACCAACAAGGAAACCACCATCTAAATTAATACCTCTAACACCAGAAGCACCTCTTCCCATAACTCTAATAGAATTTTCATTAAATCTTACCATTCTACCATTAGAAGAAGCCATTAAAATATCATTATCGCCAGTAGTTCCTTTAACAGAAATAAGTTCATCGTCATCCCTTAAAGTAATAAATCTCTTACCATTAGTCCTAATATTATAAAATTCAGCCAAATCAGTTCTCTTAATCAAACCACTTTTAGTAGCAAATACCAAATACTTATCTTCGCTATCATTAGAGCCATTAAGTAAGGCAGTAACATACTCACCCTGTTCTAAGTTAAGTAAATTAATAATAGGTAATCCCTTAGATTGTCTACTATATTCAGGAATCTTATAACCCTTAACTCTATAAACTTTACCCATATTAGTAAAGAATAAGACATAATCATGCGTAGAACAATTAAGAATTTGTTCAACAAAGTCTTCATCATTAGTAGACATACCCTTAATACCAACACCGCCTCTATGTTGTGTCTTATAAGTAGAAGCAGATAATCTTTTAATATAACCTTTCTTAGTTAAAGTAACAACAATCATATCTTCAGGAATTAAACTTTCATCCTCAATATACTCAACAGCAGTCATATCAATATGAGTTCTTCTTTCATCAGCATATCTACTCTTAATTTCTAATAATTCCTTCTTAATTATATTAAGAACTTTTTCTTCAGAAGCAAGTATAGACTTCAATTCTTCTATTTCAAGAAGTAAATCAGCAAGTTCAGCCTCTATTTTTTCTCTTTCCATTCCAGTCAAACGACGTAGTTTTAATTCCAATATAGCATCAGTTTGAACTTCGGATAAAGCAAATCGGCTCATCAATTTTTCCTTAGCTTCAACATCACTTTTAGCGGTCTTTATTATTTTAATAACTTCATCAATATTATCTTGTGCTATCTTATAACCCTCTAAAATATGAACTCTTCTTTCATCTTTATCCAAATCAAATCTAGTTCTTCTAATAATAACTTCTTTCTGATGATCAATGTATTTAGAAATAATATCCTTTAATCCTAAAGTTTTAGGAACGCCTTGATCAAGCATTAAAAATATAATACCATAAGAAATCTGAAAATTAGTATGCTTATACAAATTATTAAGTACAACTTGTGGATTAGCATCCCTCTTCAAAGTAATAGTAATTTTAACTCCATCCTTTAAGTCAGTATGATAGTCAGATATACCATCTATTACCTTATCCCTAACAAGTTCAGCAACCTTATTTTTAAGTTCCATTGTATTTACACCATAAGGAACTTCAGTAATAACTATAGTATTATGATTATTGTGTTCTTCAATTTCAGCTCTACTACGAATAGTAATAGAACCTCTTCCAGTTTCATATGCTTTTCTTATACCAGAATTACCAAGTATAATACCACCAGTAGGAAAATCTGGTCCTTTAACATACTCCATAAGTCCTAAAGTATCTATATCATGATTATCAATATATGCAACACAGCCATCAATTACTTCACCTAAATTATGAGGAGGAATATTTGTGGCCATACCAACCGCTATACCCATTGAACCATTAACTAGTATATTAGGAAATCTACTTGGTAATACCCTTGGTTCTTTACTAGTCTCATCAAAGTTATCATCCATATCAACAGTATTTTTATTAATATCTCTAATAAGTTCAAGTGAAATTTTAGATAATCTTGCTTCTGTGTAACGATATGCAGCAGCTCCATCACCCTCAATATTACCAAAATTACCATGACCATCAACTAACATATATCTTTCATTAAAGTCTTGTGCCAAACGAACCATTGCTTCATATATAGAACTATCACCATGAGGATGATAATGTCCCATAACATAACCAACAGTAGTAGCAGATTTTTTATGAGGTTTATCAGGAGTATTACCTTCTTCATACATGGACCATAAAATTCTTCTATGAACAGGTTTTAAACCATCTCTAAGGTCAGGAATAGCTCTTGATGTAATAACACTCATAGAGTAGTCAATAAATGAATCCTTAACCTCAGAAACAATGTCATTTGCAGTGCTACTATCCTTTTCATGAAAATCACCATTAAAGCTATCTACTTCTTCTATTTCAGAATTTTCAGCAGTTTCATCTTTAGATTCTTCATTTTTATCGGCTTGATTAATATCATTCATTGCTCTATCAACAAGTTCATTAATATCATTATTATCATTTTTAATATTTTCATTTTCCATAATATAACCTCCTAAATATCAAGATTTTTAACATATCTAGCATTTTCTTCAATAAATGCCCTTCTAGGTTCTACATCATCACCCATTAATTTTTCAAATATAGCATCAGCAGATACACAATCCTCAACAGTTATTCTACGCAATACTCTTTTATTGATGTCCATAGTAGTTTCATTTAATTCTTCTGCATCCATCTCTCCTAAACCTTTCATACGAGCTATCTCAGCACGATTTCTTACGTTTTCAGGAAGAGTTGCTAAATATGCTTCCTTTTCTTTCTCATCAAGTACATATCTTCTTGTTTTTCCATGCATTATTCTAAATAATGGAGGTTGAGCAGCATAAACATGACCTGCTTCAACAATTGGTTTAAAGAATCTATAAAATAATGTTAGAAGAAGAACTCTAATATGTGATCCATCAACATCAGCATCAGTCATTATAATAATTTTATCATATCTAAGTTTAGATAAATCAAATTCTTCACCTATACCAGTTCCAAACGCAGTTATAATAGTTCTAATTTCTTCATTTGATAATGCCTTGTCTAATCTAGCTTTTTCGACATTAAGAATTTTACCTCTAAGTGGTAAAATAGCCTGTGTCATAGAATCTCTTCCCTTTTTAGCGGATCCACCAGCACTATCTCCCTCGACTATAAATATTTCAGATACCTTAGGGTCTTTACTTTTGCAATCAGACAATTTACCAAAGAAATTAGTAGTAGATAAATCAGTTTTTCTAGTAATTTCTCTTGCTTTTCTCGCAGCGTTTCTAGCCCTACAAGCAAGTAAAGCCTTATTTACTATTATCTTTGCATCTTCTGGATGTTCTAATAAAAATCTTTCAAATCCTTGTGAGAAGACACTATCAGCAAGTTTTCTAACTTCAGAGTTACCAAGTCTTCCCTTTGTTTGACCTTCAAATTGCGGATTAGGATGTTTACAAGAAATAATCATTGTTAAGCCTTCTTTAACATCATCGCCAGTTAAAGAATCGTCTTTTTCTTTAAGTAAATTGTTTTTTCTAGCATAACTATTAATAACTCTAGTTAAAGCTCTTCTAACACCTTCCTCGTGAGTGCCACCGTCATGAGTATTGATATTATTAACAAATGAATAGATATTATCATTATAACTAGTGTTATATTGCATTGCAACCTCAAACATAACACCATCTTCTTCACCAGTAAGATGAATAATATCGTCATGTAAAGGGGTTTTTCCTTTATTTATGAATCTTACATATTCACTAATACCACCTTCATACAAGAATTTCTCACCAGTAGTATCTTCATCATCTCTATCGTCACGTAAAGTAATACAAAGTCCTTTATTTAAAAATGCTAATTCTCTAATTCTTACTTTAAGTATTTCATAATCATAAATATCACTATCAAATATAGTAGGATCTGGCTTAAATGTAACTGTAGTACCAGTTCTATCAGGAGAGCATTCATCTATAACTTTTAATGGAGCTACAGTATGACCACCATCTTCAAATCTAATGAAATAAACTTTACCATTTTTATAAACCTTTACTTCTACCCATTTACTTAATGCATTAACTACAGAGGCACCAACACCATGTAATCCACCAGATACTTTGTATCCACCACCGCCAAATTTACCACCTGCATGAAGTACTGTATATACTGTTTCAACAGTGGACTTTCCAGTTTTCGGATGAATATCAACTGGTATACCTCTACCATCATCCTTTACAGTAACAGAGTTGTCCTTATTTATAACAACTTCTATATTTTTACAATATCCTGCTAAAGCCTCATCTATAGAATTATCTACTATTTCCCATACTAAATGATGTAATCCTTTAATATCAGTAGTTCCTATATACATACCTGGTCTTTTTCTAACGGCTTCTAGTCCTTCAAGAACTTGTATGTCTGATGCATCATAATGTTCATTATTCATATTTAATCACCTTCCTGCTTAGAAATTATTTCCCGGGAAATAATTTTTCCTTCTTTTATTTCATAAACATTAGCTTTTTCTTTTATTTTTTCATTAATATTCTTAATATCTGTCGTAGTAATTATAGTTTGTATATTACGATCTAAATATTTTAAAATATTATTTCTCTTATTTATATCTAATTCACTAAACATATCATCAAGTAAAAGTATTGGTGTATCGCCTGTAATATTATTAAATAACTTAACTTCTGATAGTTTAAGAGCTAAAACAGCACTTCTAATTTGTCCTTGGCTACCATATAATGATAAATTTTTATCACCTAATAAAAAATAAAAATCATCTCTATTGGGTCCAATTAAAGTCATTTTATATTGAATATCTCTATTTAAATTATCATTTAGTTTTTCTAAAAAAGTTTTATTATCAAAATTACTAAAATTAGAAGCATATTTAATTACTAAATTATCGTATCCAGCAATATATTTAAAAGAATTGCCCAAATACATATTAATATCATCAATAAATTTCTTTCGATAGTTATATATTTCTAAGGATAAAAGTGCATATTTTTCATTTAATATACTTAAATACATCATATCTTTTTCCTTATTAATATTAATAACCTTAAGAAATTCATTTCTCTGTCTTAATATAGTATTATAATCACTAAGTAACTTTAAATATTTCTTATTAATTTGACTAATTTCAATATTAAAGTATTTTCTTCGAGAATTTGGACTATCTTTAAATATTCTTATACTATCAGAATTAAATACAATAACATTAAGTAACGATATATAATCACTAAGTTTTTTTATTTCTTTGCTATTGACTTTAACTACCTTACCATTTTCGTTAATCAAAACTTCCAAATTAAATTTTCCATCATTAGTAATAACTTCACCTTTTATTAAAGAAGCCTTATTTTCAAATTTAATAAGATTTCTGTCATTACCAGATAAAAATGATCTAGTAACACCAAGAACATAAATAGATTCTAATAAATTAGTTTTACCTTGAGCATTGTCCCCAATAATAATATTTAAATTATCATTAAAACTAACTTCTAAATTATCATAATTACGATATTTTTTTAATGTCATTTTTGCAATTTTCATTTTACAGCCTCTTTTTTGCTCGTAGTTAAATAATTAATCTACTCATGTATCCCTATACATACATAATTATATCATAAATATCTTATTTTTAAAAGAAAAAGAGGCTATTTTTTGCCTTTTTTTCCTTATTTTTTAAGACATAATTACATTTCTGTATATTGTAGACTATTAAGTAATTTTTCTATCTTAATACACTTAGTAATTTGATTGTCAATAGTAGTATACGGAGCTCTAATTTTTAATACTTTTCCACCTTTAAAATAAATTTCTGTATAGTTTTTTTCAGCTTCTACATATCTTTCAATATTATTATAAGAAAGCCAAATACACTTGTTAGATTCTGGAGACGCCGTAGGAAATAATATTATTTTATTATATTCAGATAATATAATAGGAGTTTTAATATAATAATTAAAATGATCTATTACAAATTGTCTTTGAATATTATAAGAATGTCCGTAGCAGAAACAGCATCTTCGTAAAAACTTTAGTGAATTACCCTTAAAAGTTAATCTTTTAGACTTTTCTATAACTAAAATATTATCTTTTTCTATAGTATCTTGGGTAAAACATAAAAGTTCTTCATTAATAACATAATCCCTCATAATTACCCCCCTTCCACATATAAAATATGTGAAAAATATTAAAGCATAAAGATATGTCGAATTTTGTTGAAATATGTCGACAAAAGTATTTTTTTATTATAATTGCATTGTAAGCCTGATTTTTTAGTCTTACAATGTTATTTTGAGCCAAAATATTGGCTCAAAATAGTATATCAGCCATATTCACCTATATAAGCCCTTACGAAATATTTGATTTAGAATTCACTATAGTATCTTTATTTTATATCAACATTAATTGTGGATACAAAAAAAACTCTCATGATGAGAGTTTTTCTAATATTTTTATTTATTAACAAGTTTTTATAGGAAGTACCAATTGTACTAAAGAGCTATCCTCATTATTCTTAATAACAATAGGAGAACTATCATTATTCATACAAAGAACAACCTTTTCTTTGTTAAAACTTTTAATAGCATCAAGCATAAATTTTGAACTAAATGATATATTAATTTCTTTATCAGAACTAATATTCATCTTTTCTTCTACTCTACCTATTTCAGGACTATTTGAAGAAATCATAAGTTCATCCTTAGTTAATGTAAGTTTTACAGTATTCTTTTCTCTATCAGATGTAAGAAGAGATGCTCTATCTATCATATTAAATAAATCATCAAATTTACATTCTAATTCAATATTAAAATCTTTTGGAATAATATTTGAAGTTGTTGGATATGTACCAGATAACAATCTAGATAAGAATACAATATTTTTATACTTAAATAATATCTTATTACTAAATAAATGCATTTCTACACTAGCAGTATCATCATCTAACATCTTTGTTAGTTCAAGTAAGTTTTTACCTGGAACCACAATATTTACTTCATTTTCAATATCTTTATCAATTTCTACATACTTTCTAGCAAGTCTATAAGAATCTGTTGCTAAAATCTCAAAGCTATTACCAGATAATTTAAAGTTAATACCGGTAAGAAGAGGTCTAGTTTCACTTTGACTAGTAGCAAATACAGTTTGATTAATAATATCTTTAAATATTCCATTATTTACTACGATTGGCTCTTTAGTCTCATCTAAATCTAAGTTAGGAAATTCATTAGGATTGATACCATTTAAGTTAAATTCTGTATTATCTGTACTAACGATTAGTTTATATCCATCAATTACTTCAATAAAAATATCAGTATTTGGTAACTTTCTTATTATTTCTACTATATACTTACCTCCAATTACTATACTACCAAGTTCACTAGTACTTGTTAATTTATCTTTTGATATAAATGATCTAATAGATACATCAGTATCACTTGCATATAAATATAAACCATCTTCTTTTAATTCAAACTTTATACCTGTTAATATTGGTATTAAATTTTTCGTAGATATTGCTCTAGCAGTATTATTTAAACTTTCTAATAATATTTCTTTCTTTACTTTGAATTTCATTTTTATCATCCTCTTTCTTTTATTATAATTATTATTATTATACTGTTGATATTGTTGATATCTTTATTTTTCTCTTATTTTATATACTTTTTTATATCAACAAAACCTGTTGATATTTTTATTTTTATCCACTATATTTTTTCTTTTAGTTCATTTATTACTATTTGAAGCTGTGGATTTGTCTTTAAGTCGTTCTCAATTTTTTGATATGCACTGATAATTGTGGAATGGTCTCTACCACCAAAATATGTTCCCATCTTTGGAAATGATTCGCTAGTCATCTTTCTACATAAATAAATGGCTATTTGTCTAGGATAATTGACATCTTTACTTCTTTTTTTACCTTTTAAATCTTCGATATCTATCTTAAAATATTCACATACTATTCTTTGTATCCTATGAACATCATTTTTATAGACACTTTTTTCTGATACTTTATCTTTAAGAGCTTCAATAGCTATATCAAGATTTATTATACCTCTATTCATCATTGATGCATATGCAAATACTCTTGTAATAGCGCCCTCTAGCTGTCTAACATCAGAATCGTTAATATTAGCTATATACTCGATAACTTCAATTGGTATATCTTCCGCTGCTTCTTGATGTGATATTTTCTTTTTAATAATGTCCACTCTTAAATTAAAATCAGGTGGTGTTATATTTGCGGTAAGACCCCAGTTAAATCTAGTAATTAACCTATTTTCTAGCATTTTCAGATCATCTACTGACCTATCTGAAGCTATAATTATCTGTTTATTAGAGTCATGTAATTCATTAAAGGTATGGAAAAATTCTTCCTGTCCTTTAGTGGCACTACCCAAAAACTGAATATCATCAATTATAAGTACATCAATATTACGATACTTGTTTTTAAACGAGTCAATTCTATCAAAACTATTTTTTTCATTGTTTCTAACCGCATAAATATAATCATTTACAAACTGCTCACTAGATACATAAAGTACCTTTTTATTAGAATTTTCTAATATATAATTTCCAATAGCATGCATTAAATGCGTTTTACCAAGTCCACTCTT
>UMCN01039703.1_pt1 | contig 122982 bp, 129 predicted proteins | sample 1964241 | NCBI WGS metagenome assembly UMCN01 (sample SAMEA4835969, study PRJEB28245) | human gut metagenome | biome: gut microbiome; material: fecal sample | place: Denmark | collected 2008
GGGTAACCTCCACTATATTTCTATAGCTTTGCCAGGGATGTCAAGTCTAGGTAAGGTTCTTCGCGTATCTTCGAATTAAACAGCATGCTCCACCGCTTGTGCGGGTGCCCGTCAATTCCTTTGAGTTTCAGCCTTGCGACCGTACTACTCAGGCGGAGTACTTAATACGTTAGCTTCAGCACTAGGAAACCCCAACACTTAGTACTCATCGTTTACGGCGTGGACTACTAGGGTATCTAATCCTATTTGCTCCCCACGCTTTCGTGCCTCAGCGTCAGTAACGGCCCAGCAAACCGCTTTCGCCACTGGTGTTCCTTCTAATATCTACGCATTTCACCGCTACACTAGAAATTCCGTTTGCCTCTACCGTACTCTAGTCTGCCAGTTTTTAAGACGAACTGGAGTTGAGCCCCAGGCTTTAATCTTAAACTTAACAAACCGCCTACACACGCTTTACGCCCAATAAATCCGGATAACGCTTGCCCCCTACGTATTACCGCGGCTGCTGGCACGTAGTTAGCCGGGGCTTTCTGGTATGGTACCATCACACTAGGTTCATTTCCTAACCTAGTCATTTTTTCCATACAACAGAGTTTTACAATCCAAAGGACCGTCATCACTCACGCGGCATTGCTCGTTCAGGGTTTCCCCCATTGACGAATATTCCTAACTGCTGTCTCCCGTAGGAGTCTGGGCCGTGTCTCAGTCCCAGTGTGGCCGATCAACCTCTCAGTTCGGCTACGCATCGTTACCTTGGTGAGCCGTTACCTCACCAACAAGTTAATACGCCGCAGGCCCATCTAATCGCGAAGCTTTAAAGGCTCCTTTCAATATAAAATTGGCTCTTATATTTTATTCGGTATTAGCAATCGTTTCCAACTGTTATCCCCAACGAAAAGGTAGGTCACCCACGTGTTACTCACCCGTCTGCCACTAGATGGTGATCCAGATTCAGTCTTGTGCAAGCACGCAACCTTCACTGGGCCATCTCGTTCGACTTGCATGTCTTAGGCATGCCGCCAGCGTTCATCCTGAGCCAGGATCAAACTCTCAATAAAAATTTAATTTTTAATAATTAATAAGTTATAATTTCCTAGCTACTCAAAATTGACATTTTGCTCAGTTTTCAAAGAACTTTTTTCTCATCTGCATCTTTTTTTGCAGTGCATTAATAATATACCAAAGATATTCGACATTGTCAACCTTTTTTTTCACTTTTTTTAATTTTTTTTAAGCAAAATAAAAAGTGATCAATCAATGCTTTCTATCTTTATTTTATTATATGCCACAGCATTAAAATGTTTCCACTTTATTTTTCAAAGATACATTTTGCAACGCTTCTTTCTGCATCACATGTAATGTATAATATCACTTTATTTTTACTTTGTAAAGTGTTTTTTGAAAATTTTTTTATTTTTTTTCATTTTTGCAATTTTGATGAAGAAAAAATAAAAACTTAACATTCTTTCTCATATATAATATATACTGAACGTTAAGAAAGTTTACATCATTTTCAAAGATACTTCATTGAAACCCTTTTTCGTTTCAACGTTATGTATCATATCACTTTATTTTTACTTTGTAAAGTGTTTTTTTGTTTTTTCTTACTTTTTTTATTTTTATGACTAATTAATATTATTTTCTTCTGTTTTATCCTCTTTTTTTAATAATTCTAAATACTTTTCATAGTACTTTTCAATAGCTTTTTTATTAAATGGATCTTTTTTTATTCTTACTCTTTCTATTAGACTACCTAATTCATACTTTAATATAAAATCTAATCTGTTAGAATAATGCATCTGTTTTTTATGATATTTGTATTCATTTCTATCTAGTACTTTAAAACTACCATTTGGAAATACTCTTAGGTCCAAGTCATAATCAATATATTTGATAACGTTATCATCTATTATATATGGAGTGGCTATATTGCAGTAATAGAATAATCCAAACTTTTTTAACTGAGCTAATATATTAAACCATTCGTTTTTATAAAAAAATAATATTGCTGTTTCTTTTGTCCTATGAGTTTTACCATCGCTTTCCGTTATCTTTACTTTGTTATTTGCACATACTAAATAATCTTCTGCTACGTCTAAAACTAATGCTTCACCACTTATTCGATCTATTTTACCATTGTGTTTGTAGCAGTGAATTTCTAGTTTGTCACCAACTTTTATGTCATTCATGTTTATACACCTTCGTTTCAGCCTTATTATACAATATATTTTTTTTTTATTCAATAACTTGTTACTTTTTTTCTTTTCTGTTATAATTAATATGAGAATAAATAGGAGGTGTTTAGTATGTATTTTTTTAAGATATTTTATTTAGGCATCGTTTCTTTAATAAAATTTGTTATTAAATTTTTTAAATACTTCTTTATTGGTTTATACAATATTATTACTTTGATTCCTAAGTATTTTGTTTTAGGGATTATTTATATATTTGGTAAAAAAGAAAAGAAGAAAATATCTAAGCAAAATAAAAAAATATCATTTGCGATTGTTGGTACTACTTTTGCTATTTACCTCGTTTGTGTTTTTTTGATTAGTAGATGGTATGTTCAAGGATTAAAAATCAAATATTTATCTAATGATATTATTAATTCTACTGATATAATTGAAAAGGAAGATAAAGATAATAATAATCAGACAGTTCCTGAACCTGAGCCCGAAAAGTCATCTGATAATACAAGTGAGAATAATGCTCCTGTTTATTATCCAAATGATTATTGGGATTATATGAATGTTCCATTTATGGAAGTTAATTTTACTGAATTATTAAAAAAGAATCCTGATACTGTTGGTTGGATTAAGGTTGATGGTACTAAGGTTAATTACCCTATCGTACAAGCAGAGGATAATGATTATTATTTGAGTCATGCTTTTAATAAAAGAAGTAATGCTGGAGGATGGGTCTTTGCTGATTATAGAGTTGATTTTAAAGACTTTGGTAGAAATACTATAATATATGGGCATAATATGAATAATAAGACAATGTTTGGTTCTATTCCTAATATGCTTTATAGTGGATATCTTAATAATAGTAATAATTATTATATTAAAATATCTACTCCTACATCTAATACTGTATGGAAAGTATTTTCTGTTTATACTATAGAACCTGAAGTATATTATCTTAAAACTAATTTTAGAACTGAACCTTATGATAAATTTTTAAACACTTTAAGGGGTAGAAGTGTGTATGACTTTGGTATTGATGTTACTACTGATGATAAAATACTTACTTTATCTACTTGTGATAATACTGGTACTAAGAGAGTTGCTGTTCACGCTAAAATGATTAATATTGAATATAAATAATTGTTTATATGTTCACCCTAAGCTGATAATCTTAGGGTGTTATTTTTAGCCTGGGTCTAAAAATAAAATATCAGACATATCTATTATATATAAGCCAGCATTTCATATTTGAATATTATTTTGTTTAAAAATGTTTACTTTTAAATAGTTTTATGGTATTATCTATTTGTACCAATTATTAGGGGATTAGTTAAATGGTATAATAATGGTCTCCAAAACCACTGTTGGGAGTTCGATTCTCTCATCCCCTGCCATAGATGATTACCGATTTTTCCTTATTATATAAGGTTAAATCGTTTTTTTTATTTAATTTAAAAATAACTTGAATTACTTATTCTATAGGGTTAACATCATGAACAAGGTGATGTTATTGTGAAATTTTATATATTATTGCATCATTAGAACTTAGTCGCCATTAAAAATGATTTTAAACATCTTGTCTTTTCTTGTTTCTAACATTCTTTATAAAATTCTTTCTTATACCTACTTTTACTTTACTACATAGGTCTAGTATAAAAACCATAGGTAAAATATTACAAATTGTTTTACCACTTCCAGTAGAGCCAATAATTAAAGTATGATCAAAAGAATCATAATAATAATATTTACCATCCATAAAAGTTACAGGAATACCACCACTTGAAAGTTTACTTCCAATATTCCAAATTTTAAATTCTTTTTTAATTTCTTTTTTAGTAGCCCACCTAGAACTACCATATTCATAGGAGCTATCTTCCTTTGGCATCTTCTTTAATTTTTGTAATTTAAGTTTTAATTCCTTATCATATTTTAATATAAATAAAATTATTATTGTTGATAAAAGAATTGTTCCAAATAAAAGACTTATATCTTTTAACTCAATAAAAGAGTAAAATTCATTTAAGTTCCACTCTAACTTAATATTATTTTTAATTATATAAGTTAAATTATAACAAATATTAGCAGATATTATAAAATCAAAAATATAAATTATAATATAGTTAATTATTTTTTTAACAAATAACACCTCCATAAAAAAAGTCTTGCTTTATCCAGCAAAACTTTTAAAACTAATTAATCTTTTGAAATAACTATTTTTTTAACATTAGATAATTTAGCCGGTTCACTAGGTAACATTACATCAGATGAAGTAATAGTTACTTTTTGATTAGCTTTTAATTTATCTGCAGTAGAATCTTCATTGTTATAAACTATTTTTGTGTCTTTATTTATTTCAAATTCATACTCTACAGTATATTCTTTTTTCTTTTTATCATATTCTTCAACTAGGACAGTATATATATTATTATTTACTGTTACTTCTTTAATTCTTGCTTCAAAAACCAAATCTTTTTCTTTTGAAACATAATTTGTAAATACAAAGTATCCTAATCCCGCAAGAACAACTACTGCTATAATTATTTTTACTAGTAAATCTTTTTTCATTTCTTTCCTCCTTTCCTAAATTAATTTATTTAAACTTATATTATAAGAATCTATCCCAATAATATCTTCCTGTATTAGATAATGTATTAAAATGTTCTTTAATTTGTGAACTAATTAATTTTGCTTTTTTGTTTATTGGAGTACTATCGGCATAATAATCTTTTGTAAAAGTTCTAGTCATTAAGTCTGAAAAAATTACTGCTCGATCTTCCAAATAATTTGTTTTTCCATATGCTGATAAGAAGTAAGCGTTATCTATACTCGTAAAATAATAAACATACTCATTACTTGTATCTCCATATGTAAAACCTATTGGATTTACATCTTTCATAGTAATATTTATGTCAATAGAATATCCTTTTACTTTTATATAAGAATCTATATAATGCATTATTTCATGATTTAAAGTGTTCTCAAATAAACTTGCTGGTGCAATCATTATTTTAATATCGCTTTTATCTTTTGCATCAGTAAGTCCTGAAACATTACCACTAATACTATTTACTAAGTAAATAGTTAAAGGCATTCCATAATCTTTCATTTCCTTAAAAAAACCATTTGGATAGTTTTTAAGAGTTTTATTTATTTCCCCAAGACAATTATTTATCTTATTATCATCGTTAAGTTTATCTGAACCATAACCATTTATAGTATAATTTCCCAACTCATCTTTATATGCTATTTTAACTGAATACTTATTTTGAAGTTGTTTTCTATACTCATCATTTTTCTCTGCTTGAGTCTTTTCTACAACAGGTGGCTTTTCTTCAGGTAAAACAGTATTTTCATTATTATCGATGTTTGTATTATTATTTGTATTCTGATTAGGTTTATTAGTATTATTAGTACTACTACTATTGTTATTATTTGTATTAGTGTTTGTTTTAGGTTCTTCAGTTTTAGGACTAGTTTTTTTATTTTCTACTTTTTCCCAAACAGCATAAAGAGTGGTGTTTTCTGCAAGTAATACTTTGTTATAAATAGGAATTTCATTTTTTTCAACCCAACCTTTGAAAACATAACCATCTCTTGTAGGTTCTTTTGGAAGTGTAAGTTCGGTATCTTTGCCAATAGTAATACTATCTATTATACTTCCACCTTTAGTATCAAATGTAATTGTTATTGCTTCTTTTATATCTTTTTCAATGTCATTCATAGGGCAAACATATTTAGTCGTTTTTAAAACTGTTTTAGTTTTACCATCAGAACATTTATAAGTATTTGTAATTATTCCTTTATCTTTGTAAATGGTAGAAACACCATTATTATAATCTCTAATTTTAATTATAGGACTATTATTAAATGATAGAGCAACTATAAAATCTAAAAATATTAAACCTATTATAGAACACAGTGTGATAATTATTATTTTTTTCTTCTTCATCATACCTCCTCACAAATAATAAACGAAATGCAATTTACTCCTTGTATATTAATTATATCATAAATTTTCCGATTTCAGAAATGTTTTAAATATGGTCGTTTTTAGATGTCAATAATTTAGAAAAAAAGACCAATATAAAATTGATCTTATTTATAAAATATATTATTAATTTAACATTTCCCACCGTTGTCTTCAAAATATGATTCGATATATTTTACTAATATTTTAGCTTTGCTAAACTGCTTATCTTTAACAACATTTATAATATAATCACTACCACTAGCATCAATAATATTATCATCTTTATCATGTTCTATTAGATAAGTGTACTTTTCACTATTCAATTGACAATTAAGAAGAACAGTTTGATTTTCTTTTATAGTCATAGAGTCTTTTTTAGCGCCAAACATAATATTTACGAAAATAGTAATAGCAAAACCGACAACAAAAATTATTCCCAAGACTTTTAGTATTTTAATTATTATTTCGGCAAGTTTTTCGGTATTATTTACTTTTTCTACTAATACTTGTTTAATGTCATTATTTAATAATTCATCAATACTAACATTTAATGCTTTAGATAATAATTTTAGCTGTTCAGGATTTGGAGAAGTTTCACCAAGCTCCCAATTTGATATTGTTTGTCTAGTAACATCAACTTTTTCTGCTAATTGTTCTTGTGAAAGTTTGCAATCTTTTCTTAGTTTGAAAATATTATCTCCTAACTTCATTCTTATTCCTCCTTTCACTAACAATTATATATATGTTAGTGGTGGATTTCTACCAAATGTCTTTGGAAGTTTGTCAAAGACTTTTAACAATTACAATACAAATAACTATTATTCTACATCACGAGACCAAAGTCCATGTTTATTACAATATGCATATAATTTTGATCCTTTTATATGTTTAAAAGTACATTCTGCATTTTGCTCTGGTAAAAATCTAACTTTGCAAATATCTTTATCATTAACTAGTGCAATCCATTCAATAAAGTGTTCCTTTTCCATAACATGGTTTACTTTTACAAGTATTTCATCATCAACATATTCAAAAGTTGGAATATGTTTTTCAAACGATGCATCAACACTATTTGAAATTAATTTAACCATAGGTTCACCACAACAAGTTATTCCACAATCCCAACAGTTACAGTCATTGATTACCTCAACCAATGCACCACATTTTTGACATTTTTTAATTATTAATTCATTTTTCATTTGTTTCCTCCTTCTATAACAAATTCATATTTATTTAACTAAAAAATTGTAATTTAAATTTTTACTTCTTTTATACTTTTGCTAATAATAACTAAATCATATATAACCATTAATACCTCAGGAATAATAGCTATTAGATTAATTCCATTTATTTCTATGGCATCATATATCAAAAATATTAAATTTAATGCTGTTTTTACCGAAAATGAACCAGCACATGTTAAAAATAAACATTTAAAACGATAATTTTTTCAAATGTTTAACCATTTAACGAACTACTACTAGTAGTTTGTTTTTTGTTATTTGAAGTTATATTTATATAGATATTAAAAGAGGATTTATTTGCCCTGTTTTTTCAACAACTTATATATTATTTTACTGAATTATATAAAATTCTTTTTCAATGTTATTCATCTCTTTAACAATTTTATTATGGATACTCATTATTTTATTATCAATTTTATATTTCTTTAACCAATTAAAGAACTTTTCATTTTTAGTTAGTTCTGTTAAGTTTATACGATATTTGCCATACTTAAATTTCACTTTTTCTTTAAAACTATTTATGAATTCTTTAAAAGCCTTTTCAGATACTAATTCTTCAAGGTCAGCATACTCTCCTGTTACTAATTCTAAGATATCCGCTGTTTCGGCATTGATATAACTATAACTATTTAAACAATCATATGATAGTTCTTCTAAAATTAATTCAAAATGAAAGAATTCTATTATTGAAGTTATTGTTTGATGTTCTTTCTCACTATTTGTTTTTGATAAATAGTTTTCTAATATTTCATATATAAAATATTTATTAAATGAATCTTTATCATTTTTTTGAAAATATTCATAAAATAAATTTAGATCTTCAAGATATTCAAAATCTACTTCCGATGGTAGCATTAATATACTTATTAATCTATTATAAAATTCTTCTTTATCTTTTTCATATAAATAAGAAATATATAATGATAAGCAAAATGCTTGTAGTTCTTTTGTAGCAAAGCAATACCATTTTTCTTCTCTTCTAAATAAGGATGTATCTAATAATTTAAAGACTTCTTTTTTATTTATCTTTGAGTATGACAATATTTCAAGTATATCGTCTTTTTTAAATATTGGTTTATTGTTTATAAATAGTAGATAAGCCAATGTTATCATTATATACTGTGAACTTTTAATATTCATTGTTATTGTTGGCGCAGTTATCAATATTTTGTAAAAATCTTCTTCAGTATTTGGAAAGCTATGATATGTTTTATAAAATTGAATTAATATATCTGTTGATTCCTTTGTATCTTTAAAATTTTTTAGATACTTATTTTTGTTTATATATTTTTTTAAATCTTGTATTTCTCCTTCTGGTAAAAGCTTTTTTAAATATTTATTGAAGTCTATTGGTATACTCTTATTTATTTTTAATTCTTTTACCATTATTTTTTCATTTGTATCATAATTACTTTCTAAACTTTCTTTATTCATTATCTCTTCCTTGTCATCATAATATGATTTTGGTATGTTATCGTAATTATCTATAGCATCTAATATTTCATCATCATCTTTATAAAAATCATATAGTTCTGTTTCCAGTAGACAATATAGATTTCCAAGTGATTGATACATCTCATTATAATAATAATATTGTAAATCGTAATATATCATATCTTTGTATAAGTCTGTTAATTTCTGCTTGTTATCTAAGCCAATGGCTTTTATTTCTTCTTGAAATTCTTTATTTTTTACTAATAAATTTAATTCATATGTATGTTCAATATTTTTATAATATATATCTACATATTCCTTTTTGTTTACATTTATATATTTTTTTATTTTTTCATATATTCGCAATAATTCAGAAAGGTTATCTTCATATATGTATGTTCTATCTTTATTATCTAGAGCATTAATAATTTGATTATATTTTTCTATGATTAATTCTATTACTTCTTTATCTAAATCATCTATATTGCACAGCTTTAATAACTTATATATTAACTGCTCTTCACTAGTCATATTGTAGTATTCTATTGTATCATAGAATGTCCCTATTATTATGCTGAGATTATCTATATCACTAATTAATTTGTCTTTTATAGTTTTATATGAATTTGGTAATAATGGTAGTTTCCAGAAGTTATCCTCATCTTTTAAGAAAAATATCATTTGATTAAAATATGTTAAGTTATTTATTATATCGAATTCAAACTCTTTAAAATTATCTTTACAGTCATATAGGTAATCGATTATTGAATTATTTATAAAATCTATGACTATACCTTTATTATTGATATAATAGGTTCTAATAAAGTTTTTTTCTAACTGAGATATAATGTTTTCCAAATTATAATTATTGTAATTTTTATTTGATGAATTTAATATATTTAAATAAACTTCTTCTAAATCTTCTAGCAGTATTGGTGGTTCTATGGTAAGCATTAAATATAATAATAGTTGTGCTTCTTTAGTTTGCTTTTGATAAACTTCATCTAGAAAACTTATTGGTGAATCTAATGTTTCTATTAAGTATTCTAAGTACCTATATTTAGTTACTTCTAAATGAAAATCGCTATTTATGTACATTTCTATTATTCTGGGATTAAAGTTATTATGTTTAATTATCATTTCGGGATTTTCTAAAATATATTCTATATAACTATAATTTATATTTGATGTGGATAAGTATTTATAAAGTATTTTGTATCTTAAGTTTAGACTTATTTTTTTTATATCTAGAAGGTATTCTTTATTGCCTAATATTCTTTTTAAATCATTATCTACTTGTTTTATTATGTAATCTCTTGAAGTTATTACTAATATTTTATTATTTGTTTTTGATATTTTATCAACAAAATTAATAAACTTGGTATTTTCAATATGTGAATAGTTTTTATCTTTGAATGATGATCCCCAGTAATCATCTAAGAAGAAAATCTGTTTACCATCTCTTTTGTAAACTTGATTGGCTTTATCTATCTCTTTTGTATATATTAATTCATAATCTTTAATAATATAATAACTAACTATTGCTCTACCTAAAGATGTTTTTCCTATACCGGGATTACCTGCTATTAAGATAACTCTATCATTTTCTAGATTACTAATTATTGTAGAAAAATTTTCTGGTATAACATAGTTTTTCATTGATTGTTTTACTTTTTCTAATTCATCAAGAGATTCTTCATAAATAGAATGGTTTACTACATCGCTCATTTCTTTTAAAAAGGTATTCGCACTGTTAAACCATAAACTTGGATAATTTAATTCTATTTTTTTATATTTTTCTTTAGTTAAATATTTGTTTAAATCTTCTTTGGATATTATGTCATCAGAGTTTTTGATATATGGGGATAGTAGCTCTATTATTTTAGGCTTTTGGGTTTTACTTATTGTACTACTTGTTATTAGTATGTATCTGTCTGGGTTTAGTTTTTTAATTTTAGCAAGTTCACTGTTCTTTAAAACTTTTAGTAAATCTTTAAAGTTTTCAGTTCTTTTTGCTTGAACTATTGTTGTAATACCATTTTTTGTTTTTTTATAGGCATCAATACCTAAATCTTTGCCTTCAGAAAAAACTTCAAAATGTGTTTTTTCTCTTGTATCAATAATATCAACCGCAAATCTTTGAAATTCATGTGGTTCCATTTGATTGTGAAAGTCATATTTAGGCATAATTATCCCTCCTGAATATATTTTACCAAAAAATGGTAATTATGAAAATACCTAAGTTTTTTTCTTAGGTACGGGGTCATAAGTGTATTTCTTTTTAAAAAACGTATTACATTTTAATAATCTTTTTGTTCCTAGATATAATCCTTTTATTAAGCCATGGGTTTCTAAGGCTTCGATCATGTAGTTTGAACAAGTGGGAATAAATTTACAACTATCATGAGATTTAAAAGGTATACTCTGATATTTTTTGATTAGTTTTATTAATAATTTCTTCATATAAATCACGAAATTATTTTAACATAATAGTTTTTATTTGGCAACACTACTTGATAGTAATGATATTTTATTTAGTCTTTTTAATGATACTATAAAACTTTGATAATCGGCAGTTATTGTTCCTAGAACATTGAAATTATTTATTATATTATCATAATAACTATATATTAAGAGAATAGTTCCTATTTCTATCATACCCATTTTTACTAAATATACTGAATAAAAGATAATGAAGTATTTTGATAATTCTATGATACCTAGTACGGTAAATATTATACCTTGTATTATGACATTATAGTTGTAATTTGCTCTTAGATAGGCTTTGTTATCTTTAGTAAATAAACTTATAATACTATTGGTATTGCTTTTTTTATTTGCTAGGGAGGAATATAATTTATGAAGCATTATTGTTTTACTGTCTAAAGTAGCTTTTCTCTTAATATTTAGATCTTGAACTTTTTTACCCGATTTAAAATATACTATTACCATTAATATTGATATTATGACAGTAACGGAAAATATTATGAAGTTAAAACTTAGAAAATAAGCATATATTACAAAGAATTCTATTACTTGAAATATTCTTGTTACTAAGTTACAAAAAAAATTACATATTATATCTATATCATTATTTAAGATATTGGTATATTCTCCTAAATTTATTCTGTTTATGCTATTTGTTTCTGATATTGTTTCTAATGTATATTCGTTATATAGTTTGTTATATAGTCTGAACCATGTTTTTTGATTTAGATATGACCAATAATAATAAAATATAGTAAGAAGAGCAGTTATTATTATTAAGTAATATCCTACTTTATAATTAGAACCAGTTACCTCATTTACTGTTTTACTCCAGAAAACTGGTATTATTAATGCTAAACTCTGAACAAAAAGAGAAGTAATTGTTTTTAAAATTACTTCTCTTTTGGCTATATTTATTATTTTTTTGGTATTAGAGAACATATTAATCCTCCTTTATAATGACTCCTATCATACTAGCTTCTATGTGGTGATTTATAGCATCATCTTTATTTATATGAAAAGATGTAGCATAGGAATCCGCTATTTTGATATGAACATTATCTAAAATAGTATCTCCTACTTTTACTTTTACTATTTCATCTTCATAGAAATTATCTTTATCTCTAGTATTAATATGGATGTGTCTATTGGCAATTATACATATATTTTTTCTTGTTATTTGTCCTTTTGGCCCTATTATTGTTATTTCTTCAGAATTATCTAAATCGTCAGAATTTCTTACTGGAGGATTAATACCAAAATATTCTTTATCAGAATTTAATACTTCAACCTGAGTATAACTTCTTATTGGTCCTACTACCCTTACTCCTTCTTTTATGTTTTTGGCTGTTTTTAGTGTTACTGTTTCATTAGCGGCATATTGACCTGGTTGGTCTAAATCATTTCTTTTAGTTAATTCGTAATTATTGCCAAATAAAATATTTACATCTTCTCTAGTTAAATGAACATGTCTATTTGATATTCCTATTCTTGTATTCATTTATACATCACCTCATTTTTATTATAAGAAGTTTTTTGTTTATTGTAAACTTTTATTCTTTTATTTGACATTATTTTTAGTTATATAGTCAAATGTACATCATATATTTAATTAGAGGTGAAAATATATGAATAATGGTGGTTATTATCAAAATCCTGTTTTTCCTGGAGTGGGACTTAATAACAATACTGTTCCTAATCAACAATCTATTCCTAGTTATGAACAAACGCAAACTATGGTTAATCCACTTACTTCTGAACAATCATATATAGAAAATATTTTAAGATTGAATAGAGGTAAGAAAGCAAAACTTCATGTTACTGTGCCTGGTTCTACTTTATGGCAAGATAGAGTATTTGAAGGTATTATAGAGCAGTCTGGTAGAGATCATGTAATCATGTCTAATCCTAATACTGGGGAATGGTATTTAGTACTTATGATTTATCTAGACTTTGTTACTTTTGATGAGCCTATTAATTTTATAAAAGATTTTAGTTAAAAATAATACTTCGGTATTATTTTTTGTCATATTAGCACTTGAAAAAGATATAGTTTTTTGATATAATTTTTTTAGGATGTGACAATATGGAAAGTTTATTAATTATTATTTTGGTTATAATTGTTATTATTTGTGCTATGATTATTTTTTATGCTACTATATATAATAAGTTTCAAGACTATGTTATAAGAATAAATGAAGTTGAATCTATTATTGATAATTGTCTTAGAAGTAAGTATGATTTAATCAATAGGGCTATTCCCATTGTCAAGAGTAATATAGATAAAGATGAAGAAATATTTGGCGATATAGTTAAATTAAGAAGTAGAAAAATTGGTAATTTTGAACTATATAGAATATTAAAAAAAGCTTCTATTGAGTTAGAGGGGCTTAAAAATACTTATCCTGAAATTGATAAGAGTGATGAGATTAAAAAAATTATTAAGGAAATAAAAGATATTGATGCCAAAGTAGATAATTCTACTGACTACTATAATGATAATATTACTACATATAATACTTTAATTAAGAAATTCCCTTCTAATATAGTGGCTATACTTTGTAAATATAAAGAAAAACTATTCTTTGATAGAAAAGATATGAGTGATGAAGACTATGATGATTTTAAATTATAGTCTTTTTTATTTAGTAAATAATGTTATTATTATATCTAAGATCATTATTAGATATAATAAATATGTAGCCTCCTTTGGTATTAATTTTATTATTTTATCAAAAAATGGCTTTAAGACATAGATAATTAATGTTCCTAATAATCCCCATAATGGTATATATTCAAGGCAAATATATTTTCCTATGTGATATGGTTTGTTATGATAATTCCACATTTCTGTATTGAATATTAATTTACATAGATAGCCAGATAAAAATTCTACTGTGGTTAAGATAAGTGCTAAAATTATAAAAGATAATATTATTTTTAATACTTTATTACATTTTATTTTGCTTAAAATATATTTATCTGCTAATGTTAGGGCTATTCCTCCAAGACCATATACTAGAGTTATAGGTCCATACAAGACTCCGCTTACTCTTGATGGTTCTGATATTTTAAATAGTGTACTTTCCATAATGAAGCCTAATAGTCCATATAATAAAAATGAATTTAAATAGTACATAATATTGTCACCAATATTAAGATATCCTATTTAAATTCATTTATGCTTATTTTACTTTAAAATCTATTTCTTTAATATTATTTTCTCTTAAGAACTTATTAGTACGAGAAAATGGTCTACTTCCAAAGAAACCATAATTACAAGAAAATGGCGATGGATGTGATGATTCTATTATTAAATGTTTTGGATTTGTTATTAAGTTCTTTTTACTTTTGGCAAAGTTACCCCATAGTATGAATACTACTGGAGTATCTTTTTCATTTATTTTCTTTATGATAGCATCAGTAAAGTTTTCCCAACCAAGATTTTTATGTGAAGCAGGCTTATCTTTTTCTACAGTTAAAACGGTATTCAAAAGTAATACTCCTTCTTTAGCCCAACATGTTAAATCACCTTTGGTACTTATTGGTATATTTAAATCGCTATTTAATTCTTTGTATATATTCTGAAGTGATGGTGGTAATTTGATTCCATCATTTACTGAAAAAGCTAGTCCATTGGCTTCACCTACTCCATGATATGGATCCTGTCCTAATATTACTACTTTTACATCATTATAATCTGTTAATGATAAGGCTCTTAGTATGTAATTTTTAGGAGGAAAGATAGGTCTTTCTTTATAGGCTTTGTTTATATATAATACTATTTTCTTAAAATAATCTTTTTGATATTCTTCATTTAGGATATTATCCCAGCCATTTCCTATTAACTGCATATTAGTCACTTCCTCATTGTAAATCTTCAGTTGTTGGGCAGCCATCTTGGGTACTACCCTTTATTTGATATGTTACTTTAAATTTATTATCTACACTTTTTATTATTTGTATCCCGCAACTGTTTAGATTTTTAGTGGTATCTCTTGGATCTTTAACAATCAAGGAACCCGAGTCATCTGCGGATACTTTTAATATGCCTGTATTGGCAAGAGCTCCTATTGTGGTGTTAATAGTATTATTATCTATAGTACAAGCATAATTTCCATATTTGTTTTTATCACTTAAATCACCATACTCACATTCTTGATAGTATGTCTCTGCGGCTGTCTTAATATTACCTATAAGTATTTTATATGATGAGTCTCTACTGGCATTTATCGAATCTAAAATACTAGGCATAGCTAATAGTAGTACTACTCCTAATACTACAATTACTGCGAGTAATTCTATTAATGTAAATCCTTTTTTATTCATTTATACCACCTTTTCTATATTTATTGTATCATAGTTTAAGTATTTTGAGTATACTTTTCTTTATATTTATTTATTACTAATCAAATGGCGGTAGGACTTTTATAGACTGATATGGCTGATATTTTTATTTGAGACAATAATTTGGCTCAAATAAACACTAAAGAGACTATATTTATATAGGCTCTTAGTGAACATAATTATTATACTTTGTCTTTAGCTAAAATTATGTCATCTCCTATTTTGGCTATTTGACTCCAATCTAACTCATACTCTTCTCTAGAGAATCTTTTGCCTTTTTTTTCTTCAAGTATCAACGACTTTATTAAACCAGTATTATCTACAATTACATCTATTATTAAACCTAGTCTTTTACCTGTAGACATATTTATTATTTCTTTTGTTTGTAATTCTGATAATCGCATTATATCACCTATAAAAATATATGTTTATTTATATAAAAAGAGTACTATCTTTTTAGTACCCTTGCATATTTTCCATTATATTTTTCACTATAACTCTCTTTAATATAGCTATCCATTAAATCTAATTTTGATTCAATATCCTTTACTAAGGCTATTTGGGCCCTTGTACGATATAAGTTTTGTTTATCATAGTCTGTTTTGAAATAAGTATCACCATTTATATAGTCATTTAAAAATCTTATAGCTAGTTCTAATGTCATTATTCTTACTGACTCTGCCATTAAGGATAGTTCTTCATAAGTTAAGCTTTCAGACATTTCACTTAAGTATCCATCAGTATAAGCCTTAAATAAGTCTAAATCCATTTTTACTTTAGATAAGTCATGTTCATCTTCTTTAGCAGTACAAGCTGTTGATCTTATTCCATCACCATAGTCAAATAACATACTACCTGGCATAACAGTATCTAAATCTATTACCGCTAGAAAATCACCAGTATCTTTATTCATCATGACATTATTTACTTTAGTATCATTATGTGTTACACGATATGGTATTTCTTCTGTACCTAAGTCGTCCATTATTAATGAGCAAATATCTTCGCGCATAAGAATAAATACTATTTCATTTGCTACTTCGGCTACTCTACCTTCAGAATCTATCTTAATATCATCCATTAATTTATCATATCTTTTCTTGGTATCGTGGAAATCTTTGATGGTCTCCTCGAGCTTAGACATTGGATAGTTTCCTAGTAATCTTTGAAAATTTCCAAAGGCTTTACCTGTATTATAAACTATTTCTTTATCTTGCGATTGATCGTATGATACTGCATTTTCTATAAACTCATAGATACGATAATATTTTCTTGTACCTGTTTCATCATTAACATAGCATAGTAACTTATTATCTTTTGTTTTTATTACTTCAGGCACTTGATGGGTGGTATCTCCATTTTTTATCATTTGTCTTTTTAAATAGGCAGTTACACCTTCAATATTCTTCATTAATTTATATGGTTCTGCAAAAACTGTGGTATTTATTTTTTGAATTAAATATTTTCTTTCACTTCCATCTTTTCTTTTGAATGTTGCTACAAAGGTCTTGTTTATGTTTCCTGAGTGATTCTCAGTAATATTTATTAGTTCACCTTCGATATTAAACTTGTTTAGTATTTCTTTAATCATTACATAACCCTCCTAGTTAATTGTATCATACATTAGATGGTTTTGTAACTATTTTATATGTTTTTTTAAATTATTTATGGCATTTTTTTCTATTCTTGATATTTGGGCCTGTGATATTCCGAGTTCTTCTGCTATTTCCATTTGGGTTTTTCCAATGATAAAACGCTCATTTAGAATGTTTACTTCTCTATCTTTGAGGTTATTCATGGCTCTTTCTAGAGCGAGCCTGCTATCAAGTCCATATTCTTCTTCTTTATTTGCTATTTGATCATATAGATATATGGTATCGCCTCCATCATTATATATTGGCTCATACATACTTACTGGATCTCTTAGGGAATCTAGGGCCTCGCGAATATCATATTCTGTTACATTAAGTATTTTGGCTATTTCAGCATTTGTTGGTTCTTTACTACCTACTGCTAGTTCTTCTTTTAGTTTTAAGGTTTTATAGGCTAAATCTTTGATACTGCGTGATATTCTAATACTATTGTTATCTCTTAAATACCTTTTTATTTCTCCCTCAATCATAGGACAGGCATAAGTAGATAATTTTACATCATAGGATGTGTCAAAATTGTCAATGGCTTTTACTAGTCCTAGACACCCCACTTGAAATAAATCATCTAGGTTATCTACTTTACCATTAAACTTTCTTAAGATACTTAATACTAGTTTTAAATTACCATTTATTAAGTCATCTCTAGCAAATGGGTCCCCCTCCTTCATCTTTTTAAATAATTCTATAGTTTCAGTAGTTGTTAAAACTTTTATATTCGCAGTATTCACACCAGTAATTTCTACTTTATGGCGTGACATAATAAAAAATCTCCTTTCATATTCATTATGAATACTTTTAGAGATTTTTATTCAGTGGATTTTAATATAAGGTGCTCATATTTTAAACTTATTACTACATTTCCTTTTTTAAACGTATCAAATTCGCCTCCTTTAAAATTTGTAGCGACTACATTTTTGCTATTTATAATTTCATCTTTTCATTTTTTATCTAATAAAAAACGAGCATATATACCTAAGTATAATATGCTCAAATAAATATATTTTTCTTTAGTAAGTGGTTGATAATGTCATTATTATCATTTATGCAATTTGTTGTCTATTGTTTTAACTAGCTTTTTTACTTTTTGGATGGTTTTTATCTGAACCCTTCTAATATTTCTTTAAATCTATCTGGTACTGGAGCAGTAAATTCCATATATTCTTTGGTAGTTGGGTGAACAAAGCCTATCTTTTCAGCATGAAGCATTTGACCGAATTTTTCATCTATTAATTTTTTCTTACCATACACTGGATCATTTACGATAGGATGACCTATATAATTTAGATGTACTCTTATTTGATGAGTTCTTCCTGTTTCTAGTTTACATCTAATTAAAGTAGCGTTGTTTAGTCTTTCTATCACTCTAAAATGAGTTATAGCCTCTTTGGAGTTTTCACTAGTTACACACATTTTCTTTCTATTATTAACATCTCTTCCTATTGGTGCATCAATAGTAGCAGTGTCTTCCTTAATAATACCCTCTACAAGAGCTATATACTCTCTTACTACTTCTTTCTTAGCAATAGCATCCGCGAGGATATTGTGTGCTCTATCATTCTTAGCCACTAGTAACAATCCTGAAGTATCAGCATCTATTCTATGAACTATACCCGGTCTTATTAAGGTATTAATAGTACTTAGATTTTTAGTGTGATATAAAAGGGCATTGACAAGAGTTCCTGCACGGTTACCTGGAGCAGGATGTACTACCATACCACTTGGTTTATTTACTACGATCAAGTCATCATCTTCGTAATAGATATCTAATGGTATATTTTCTGGTAATATATCTGTCTCTTCAATTAACTCAGTTATTTCTATATTGTCATTTTCTTTTACTTTATAACTATCTTTTACTTTATTTCCATTTACTAAAATATTTCCTGTTTCAATCATTTTTTGTATTTTACTTCTTGTGTATTCAGTATTATCACAAAGATATTTATCTATTCTTTTTCCGATATTATTTATGTCTACGATCATTATTTTTGTCCTTTCTAAACATGCTTATTAGTAAGAGAAATACTCCTAGTACTATGAAAGTATCCGCTAGATTGAATATTGGATAATTATATCCAAATATTTTAAAATCTAGAAAGTCTACTACTGCTCCTCTTACTATTCTATCGATCAGATTACCTATAGAACCTCCTATTACAAGGGATAAGGCTATTTTATTTATATTTTCTTTTACTTTTGTTTTTCTTATATAATATATTAATATTCCTATAACAATAAGGGTTACAATAATTAGAATCACTCTTTTACCTGTTAGTATACTAAAAGCTGCTCCATTGTTATTTGTATATGTTAAATAGAAAAATGATTTTATTACTTCAACTGATTTTGTCTTACTTAGAGTATTTATAACTATTAATTTAGATACTTGGTCTATTATTATAAATATTATACTTAAAATTATTATCATAATAATTATCCCTGACTTTCTTTACTTCCATTCACAAGTGTCTATGGCATAATCTCCTTTAATAGTAGACTTATACTCCTTTGTAAGACATCCTAAACTATCTTTATGCACTTTATAACAGTATACAAAATCACTGTCTTTGTATACTTCTACTTCAGCAGTAGTATTACATGTAGCATCTTTATTACCAGCATTAACAAAGTCTTTCTGTGTTATAACACCATTTTTATTTGTTTCATTTTCTATCATAGCTTCTATTTTTATAATTCCCATTTGATAAGTAATATTATAAGTATCTTTTTCATTTACTGTTTTTGTTCCGGTACCATTTTCATTAAAATTTATTGTATCGCTATTTAGTTTAACATAACTATCAATTGCCTGCGTAAGTCTATCTACAAATACCTCTTCTGACTTAATTTTACTTTTGGTGTAAGCATCAGAAATTATTGGTACTGATATTAATAATACTAGTCCTAATACAACAATCACTGCGAGCAATTCTATTAAAGTAAATCCTTTTCTATTCATTTTATTTCCTCCAGATATATATTACCATAAATATATTTTTTTATCAAGGACTTGCTTTTTTACTTAGTTATTTATATAATTAGATTATGGTGATAGAATGAGACTATTATATAATGATAAAGAAATAGTATTATATGAATGTAAATCTTTTTTTAGTAGACTAAAGGGATTTATGTTTACTAAGAATATTGATAAAGCTCTTTTATTTGATAGATGTAATAGTATTCATACTTTTTTTATGAAAGAAAATATAGATGTTATTATGTGTGATAAAGATAATAATATTTTGTATTATTATAAAGATTTAGGTAAGAATAAAGTAATACTGCCAAAGAAGAACGTAAGAAAAGTATTTGAAACCCCAAGTAATTATTTTGATATTGAAATAGGAAAGAAGATGATAATTAGTGAAAATTAGTATTTTAGGTACTGGAGCATTTGGTATGGCTCTAGCTAGTATTTTTTATAATAATAAATGTAATATTAAGATGTGGACTAATAGTGAAGATGAAAAAGATATGTTAATTAAAAATAGAAAGAGTGATAAAATAAATTATAATATTCCTAGTGATATTATTATTTCTACCGATATGAAAGAAGTAGTTCTTAATACTGATATTATAGTAGTGGCAGTACCTGCGAAGTTTGTTGGTAGCACTTCAAAGGAATTAAATAAATACTTTAAAAGTAATCAAGTTATTTGTATTGCTTCAAAAGGTATAGAACAGAACTCTTGTTTATTTTTATATGATATTATTAGAAATAACATTGACACTTTAAATATAGGTGTTATATCTGGTGGTACTTTTGCTGAAGATATTATCAACATGGTACCTATCGGATTTAGTTTGGCTTCAAGAAGTAATTATACTAGAAATATTATTACTAAAGCTATGGCTAATGATTATGTTAAGATAAGACATACTAGAGATATTATTGGTACTGAAATATGTGGCTCTATTAAAAATGTTATTGCTATAGCTTCTGGTATGCTTGATGGTATGGGATACCCAATATCTACGAGTACTATGTTTATTACTGAATCTCTACATGATATTAAAGCTTTGATTAAGGCATTAGGTGGTAATAAGAAAACTATTTTATCATTTGCTGGATTTGGTGATATATTGCTTACTTGTACTAGTACTAAAAGTAGAAATTATACTCTAGGTAAGTTAATAGGTGAAGGTAAAAGTAAAGAGGAAATTAATAATTATATAAAGAATACTACAATAGAGGGATTATATACACTATACTCTATAAAAAAACTTCTTAGAAATAAAAAGATCAAGATGCCCATTATTAATCTTATTTATGATATTATTGTTAATGAAAAAGAACCTAGTAATTTAACTAAGTTTCTTATAAAAAAAGAATAAAATTAGATGATTGAACATCTAATTTTTTATTAATCATAATAGTTATAATAATAACTACTATCATAGTAACTATCTTTTATCCCATTGAATGTAGCTACTGATACTATAATCATTATTAATGTAATGAATAAGGCAATAGATGAAATAATTATACCCGCAGTTGCTAAGCCTTTACCTGCACTAGTTTCTTTGACTTTCTTAAGTCCTAGTATTGAGAATATTAAACCTAGTAATGGTACAAAGAATGATAGTACGAAACCTGCGGTTGCCATTCCATTAGAATTATTACTTTTAGGACTAACATTTTGATTTTTTGGGCTAACTGAAACTCCACATTTTGGACATATTACTGCCTCATCTACTACTTCGTTCCCACAATTTGAACAAAACTTTGACATACTACACCTCCTATTTTTTTGATAAAGCGCACTCCCTATGTTATGCTAAATTAATTATATCATAATTATTTTTATTTGAAAATCATTTTAAACTAATTATTTTCAATATAATCTATAACTTCTTCAACAGTATTGTTGAAATTATTATAATTTGTTTCAAACCATACTATTGGTAGTTGATGATTAAAAAATGTATACTGTCTTTTGGCATAATGTCTTGAATTTTGTTTTATTTTATCTGTGGCTTCTTCAAGAGATATATTGCCATCAAAGTATGAATATATTTCTCTATATCCAATAGCATTAAGTAATGGTTTAGTTCTGACATTCTTATCATAAAAGGCTTTTACTTCATTAAGTAAACCATCTTTAATCATAATGTCCACTCTTGTATTTATTTTATCATATAATATTCTTCTATCGGTTGTTAAACCGATAAATATAGCATCATATAGTAATTTATTAGTAGTATTGGTATTAATAGATTTATTATTTTCTTTATAGTAATTAAGGGCTCTTATTAATCTGCGACGATTATTTTTATCTATTACTATATCTTTATCTACTTCTAGTAATTTATTATATAATTCTTCATCAGTTAGATTATCATATGTATTAGTTTCTTTTTCTTCAGTTAATTTATAGTCGTAAAGAGCTGCTTTTATATATAGACCTGTACCTCCTACTAGAATGGGAGTTTTTCCTCTACCCTGGACTTCTTTGATTAATTTACGACAATCTTTTTGGTAATGATAAATAGTATATTCTTCATCTACCTCTTTTATATCAAATAGATGATGAGGAATATCTTCTTTTTCTTCTTCAGTTACTTTAGCACTTCCGATATCTAATCCTTTATATACTTGAACAGCATCAGCATTTATTATTTCACCATTATATCTTTTAGCTAATTCTATACTTAATTTGGTTTTGCCTACCGCAGTAGGTCCTGTTATAACAATTACTTTATTCATAGATTACTCCTTTTTGTAAGATTAATATATCATAGATAACATAAAAAGACAAGATTATTTGATTCTTGTCTTAGTCTTATATGAATACTCTTCTTTACTTCTTATACCTAATTCTATTTCCTTTAATTCATTAGCTTTAGCAAGTTCTATAGTAAGTGCCTTAAGTACATTAATATTACTATTAAACTCTTTTAAAGTATATTTTAATCCCTCTGTATTTCTTAATGAAGCACTTAAGGCTCTCATTGCATCTGTTTCATAAGACATAGTATCACTCCTTAGTGCCATATATTCTAACACATGTACAACTTAGTGTCAAATATTAAACTATTTAGTTATATTGCTTTTATTAGTTAATTTTTTATAATTTGATTTGGATAAACCAAAAACACTGTTAAATCTTCCATTCTGTAAGACCAAAGTATCATTATTTGATTCAACAAAGTCTTTTCTTTCTTTTATTTCATCAAGTGTTAAAGTTAATATTGAAGCACTTTTAACTACATATGGTAATACTCCTAGTGATTCTAAATATGGTAATACATTTTTTAAATGTTCTACATTCTTATTAATAATTAACGGTGTTAAATATGCTTGTCCATAATTTTCTTTTATATAATTAATTGATTTTTCTATCTCTTCTGATGTTTTTAAAAATATACTACCGGTTATTTGTATATTATTCCTTTTACATACCTCAATTATTTTTTCTATTTCTTCTATATAATTATTTCCTAATTGTTTTATTAAATTGTTTATTTTTACTCTAAATTCTTCTTTTGGACAAATAAATATTAGTACTTGTCTTTCAAAAATATCTTCAGTATCTTCAAAACCTAATGATATAAAATACTTAATATTATCTATCACATCATCTTTTAATAAGGCAATAGAATTAATTATACTACTACCATAAATTTTTTCTATTCTATCAAAATCTATATTCATATATATTACCTTCTTTACAATATAAATATTTTTTAATTTAGAGACTATATAATAGGCTCTAAATTAACATAAAAAGACCTTAGGCTTTTTATGTAAGTAAGAGACCTAGGCTCTTACTTATACTACTCTTTTAAACATTCTTTCTATTTCATAAGTAGTAAAATGTATTATAGTAGGTCTTCCATGAGGACAATTAAATGGATTATTACACTTTCTAAGTTTATTAATTATCTCTTCTTGGGCTTCTTTAGTTATTCTAGTATTAGCTTTAATACTCATTTTACAACTTACTAATTTAGCTAAATTATCATTAAACTTAGCTAAACTAAAATCTTTACCTTTATTTGTTATATCTTCAAATATTTTAGATATTATCTCTTTTTCTCTACCCTTAGTAAACCAAGTAGGATGTGATAGAATACGATATGAATTACTACCAAACTCTTCTACTTTGATATTTAAACTATCTAAAATATCAATATTTTCTTTTACTTTTATAAATTCATTATTAGGTAGTTCAATTATGATAGGTATAAGAGGCGTTATGGTATTACCACTGGGATGGGCAAGTAAATAAGAATTTCTCTCATAATTAATTCTTTCTTCAGCAGCATGCTGGTCTATTAGATAGATTCCTTTTTCATTTTCACATACTATATATGTACCTAAGGCTAGTCCAATAGGATATAATTCAGGAAGTGTATCTTTAGGTCTTTCTTCAATATATTCTTCTTCCTCTTCAGTATCATATTCATTATTTTGTTCATAGTTAAAGTTAATTAAATTAGTTAATCTTTCTTTATCAGGATTTACTTCACTTGGTTCATTTATGATATTTCGATCTAAATTTAATGCTAGATTTTCATACTTTAATTGTGGTTCTTCTTTTACTTCTATCTTTGGTATTAATAATTTTGTTTTTATTGTATCCACAATTAGGGTTGATATAAGTGTTTTTAAATCTTCAAAATTACTAAACTTAATATCTTGTTTAGAAGGATGAATATTTACATCAATTAATGATGGATCAGTATCTATTTTAATTACCACGATTGGATATCTAGTATCTTCTTTGAAGGATGAATAAGAATCATTTATTACTTTATTTAGTACTTGATTTCTTATTACTCTTCCATTTACTAGGACAGTCATATGATTTCTTGAGGCTCTATTTACTTCAGGTAAGGAAATGTAACCTGATACATCGTAGTCGTCATTAGAACCATTTATCGCAAGCATCTTTTTAGTTATTTCTAAACCATATATTGATTTTATTACTTTAAGTAAATTACCAGACCCATCGGTATTTAATAGTTCTTTTTCGTCATTAGTTAATCTAAACTTAATACTTGGATATGATAGAGCCATTTTATTTACATATTCAGTAACTCCCGCTAGTTCAGCATAAGGACTGGATAGATGTTTTAATCTAGCAGGGGTATTATAGAACATATTGGTAACTGTTATTTGTGTTCCTTTTCTGGCATCACCATTTTTATTTTCAAGTATTTTTCCACCTTTGATGTGGACAATTGTTCCTACTTCGCCTTGTGATGTTTTTAGTAGAACTTCGGATACTGCAGCAATTGATGGTAAGGCCTCACCACGGAAACCTAGAGAGTTTATGTTAAATAGATCATCATCAGTATATAGTTTACTAGTGGCATGTCTTTGAAAGGCTAAAACAGCATCATCTTTATCCATACCTATACCATTATCAGTAACCACTATTTCTCTTAGACCAGCTTCTTTTAGGTCTATTTTTATTTCAGTACTTTTGGCATCAACAGAATTTTCCACTAGTTCCTTAACTATTGATACTACTTTTTCTACTACTTCTCCTGCTGCTATTTTATTGGATAGTAGTTCACTCATTACTTTTATTCTACTCATACTACACCTCAATCATTTTATATGGTTTTACTTTATTATCTCCACTTGCTATGTAGATAGCTATTTCTTTTCCTTCTTTATCTAGTAATAGGGACATATTCTCTTTAAAAAACTTATCTAGTACCATTCCATTTTTTACTTTAGTAAGTAGTGGTTCCTCTATTACAGTAGTTTTTATATTGGGTAGACACTCTTTAATACTAAGTAATTTATAGTTATTCTCTTCAATATCTTTTAGAGTATAAGCATCTTTTAGAGTAAATATTCCCTGTCTTGTTCTTATTAGATTTTTCATAGTACCATAGGTATTTAAACTATAGGCTATATCTCTAATTAAACTTCTTATATATGTTCCTTTACTTACCTCGCACTTAATAGTAAACTCTACTGCACCCTTTATATGTTTTAAGTCACTTATTAATTCTAGAGAGTATACTTCTACTTCTTTACTTGGAGGAATTACTGGGGTGCCACTGCGGGCATACTCATATAGTTTTCTCCCTCCTACTTTGACTGCTGAATAAAGAGGTACTTCTTGGTTATATTTACCTATGTAACTTTTTAGCACTTTTAGTAGTTCTTCTTTAGTTACACTGGGTATATTTCTTTTGATTTCTGTTCCAGTTATATCTAACATATCTGTTTCATAGCCTAGTATTACTTCGGCAATGTACTCTTTGGTATTACTAGTTAGAAGTTCAGATACTTTAAGGGCTCTACCTATGGGGAGTACTAATACCCCTGTGGCTAGTGGGTCTAATGTTCCTGTATGACCAACTTTTTTGGTATTTAATTTTTTTGATACTATGTTTACTATATCTCTACTGGTATAGTCTTTAGGCTTATTTATAACAATTATTCCATTCATTTATACTCTTACCTACTTCTATTATTAACTTTTCTTTTAGTTCTTCATAAGGCATAGCAGTTGTTATACCAGCGGCATTTACGTGGCCTCCTCCTCCAAAGATAGAGGCTATCCTACTGACATCAATATGGCCACTACGAAGAGATACTCTAGTTTGATTAGGGTATTTTCTTAAGAATATTGATACTTCAACGGTATCTATTTCAAGAGGAATACCTACGAGAATACCACATTCGTCTTCATCAACATTATACTTCTCCATATCTTCGGAAGTTATGAAAGAAACTGCTAGGGCATTATTATTATATAGTTCTAGATTATCTAGAGCTTTCTTCTTGATATTAAACTGGTTTATGGTAATGGTTCTTAGTACTTTCTTATATATGTCTGAAAGATCTACTAGTGAAGATAGTTCGGCGGCCATAGTAAAAGTACTAGGAAGAACATTCTGGTGGGCAAAACCGCCAGTATCTGTTAGTAATCCCACTGCTAGAGGAAGAGCCAAATCTTCATCAATACTAACATTCATTTCTTTTATTAAATTATATACTATCTCGCAGCAAGCAGGATAGTCCTCTACTAGGTTTACATCTCCATACATAGTATTTGTCATATGGTGGTCAATTACTAGTTTCTTTGACACAGTATCAAGTAAATAGGCACTATTTACTCTGTCAATACTTCCAGTATCTAGTATAACTGCTGTATCATATTTCTTAGTACTTTCTTTCTTGATATCTTGATACTCTTTTAGAAAGCCAAATCTTTTAGGCAGAGTATCTAGAACGATATCTACTTCTTTACCTAATCTTTTTAATAGTATATACATGGCTATAGTACTACCTACAGCATCACCATCAGGATTATTATGACAAAGTAAAACAATATTATTGCTTACTTTAATTTCGCTAATAATATTGTTCATTACTCACCATCTTCCTTTATTTCTTCAATTATCTTTTCAATTTTATTTCCATATTCAATTGACTCATCATATACGAATGTTAATTCTGGCATCTTTCTTATTTCTACTCTACCAAATAATTTACCACGAATAAAGGAACTAGCATTATTTAATGCTTTAGTTACTTTTTCTCTATCTTTATCTATTAAATTAGTAAAATATACTTTAGCATATGATAAATCACTAGAAATATCTACTGCTGTTATGGTAACAAATTGTACATCAGTATCTTTTACTTCTTCACTTATTACTTTAGATATTTCTTCTGTTAGAATATGATTTAATCTATCTAATTTTATACTCATAATATCATTCCTATCTGTGTTTATTACTATTATTTATATTTTGATATTCTTCTGGTACATTTCCTACGCTTACAAGAAAGGCTCCTCTTTGATATCCTTCTTGGAAAGTTTGGGTTGCTTTTATATCTGAAATTCCCTCAATTTGAGGTAATCCTTGATCTTCTAATGGTATACCATAAAAGTATTCATCAAAATAGGCTTTTCTTCCTGCAGTATTTATCATGGATGCAAAGGTCTTTTCAGGCCCTGATAATCTACGAGCTTCTTTATTTCTTAATGATCTTTTAAAACGCTCTTCACTTGCTATACTATCAATATTTTTACTTATTTTTTCCATATTAATCTCCTATCTATGTTTTTTACTATTATTATTCATTAACATTGCACTCATATATCCTGTCATATAGTCATCATTCTTTTTTAATAAATTTAAATTATCTACTGGTATTCCTAAGATGCTATATTCATATTCTCCTAATGCTATAGATTCTTCTTTTGTTAATTTATCTAATTTTGCTAGTACTCTTTTTTCACCATTTATGTAGTAACCCGCAGCGTATGATTTTATTTCAGAATCATTATTTCCAGTGTTATTGTATACTTTACCATTTATCCTATCATCAGAGCCTATATTTCTATATAGAGCACTATTGCCATAGGCTTCTATTCTTTCTTTAGTTCTTGATGCTGCTGCATCATCACTTAATGTAGACATAACTTTTGACGATCTTATCGCTGCATTTTCTTTTGCTGTATATAGCCTTTTTGATCCTCTTCTTTCACTAGCAGTACGTTCATAATCTCCCATAATTTACCTCCTCATGCCTTTTGAAGTCATATTTTGATAGTCTATATCTTCTCTAAGATGTTTTCCTAGTTCATATCCCTCTCTATATGGAATACAATTTCTTATCACTTCATTTAAACTATCAAAAGCTATTTCTGAATTTTTACCATCATTAAAACCTATTACTCTTAATATCTCATTGTATTTGGTTTCTTCATCTAATTCTTCATAAGGCATTTCTTTTCTCTTTAGTCCGAATGTTTTGTTTATTTCTTGATATACTTTTGTTATGTTGTCTGTAAGTAATGGGATGCTTGTGCTACCTGTCTCTATTAGTATTCTAATATTGGTATTTCCTCTATCATAATAACCATAATAAAAGCTTTTAATATCTCCAGAACTTATATTTTTTAATTTAGGATAAGGAACTCCAGATAATCTTGCTACTGTACCCTCCGGAGCTAATTTTCCTGTTCCATATTTAGCAAAGTTTGATTGTGCAATTCCTGCATGATGCTTATCCCACTCTGCTATTCTACTTTCAACTTCACTTATTCTTTTTCTTGTTGGAGTATTACATCTTGTTTGATTAAAGTTTTTTCTATAAAGTGTGTTGGGGTTTTCTTTCATTTTAACATTCACCTATCTTTTTATTTCCACTAGTTCATATGCTTCAATTATATCTTTTTCTTTAATATCATTAAAGTTTTCAATAGTTATCCCACACTCTAGTCCTTGTTTTACTTCTTTTGCTTGATCTTTTTCTCTTGCTAAACTACCTATAGTACTATCTATTACAACAACGCCATCTCTTATTACTCTGGCTTTGGCTCCTCTTTTTATTACTCCTGATGTTACATAAGAACCGGCAATAGTACCCACTTTAGAGAATTTAAATAGTTTTCTAACTTCGGCTTCTCCTAGTACTTTTTCTTCATATTCTGGCTCTAGTTTTCCTTTAAGGGCTGCTTCCATTTCTTCGACTACTTTGTAGATAATATCGTATAATCTAATATCAATTCCTTTATCTTTAGCTATTTCAGTTATCTTGTGATCTGGTCTAATATTAAAGCCTATGATGATAGCATTTGATGCTTCCGCTAATACAACATCACTTTCTGATATGGCACCAATACCACTTCTGATAACATTTATCTTCATACCTTCAACATCTAACTTTAATAGTGAATTTTTTACAGCTTCTTCACTACCCTTAACATCTGCTTTTAAGATAATGTTGATTTCTTTTTCGCCAGCTTCTTTTCTGCTAAATAAATCGTTTAAAGATATTGCTCCTTTAGGTTTATTTCTTTTTTCTTTTTCGATTTCTTTTCTTTGCTCTGCAACTTTTTTAGCTTTCTTTTCACTTTCAAAAGCCATAAATTTATCTCCTGCTGATGGGCTTTCAGATAGACCAGTTATTGATACAGGCATTGATGGAAGAGCCTCTACTAGTGACTCTCCTCTATCATTTGTTAGTGTTCTAACTTTACCAGCAGATGTTCCTATTACGATTGGATCTCCTAGTCTTAAGGTACCATTTTGAATTAATATATTTGTTATTACTCCAGAGTTTTTATCTATTTTTGATTCAATAACTGTTCCGATAGCATAACGATTTGGATTGGCTTTTAATTCAGCCATTTCACTAAGTAATAGTATTCTATCTAGTAAGTCATCTATTCCTTCGCCTGTTACTGCAGAGATATTTACAAACATAGTATCTCCACCCCAAGCTTCAGGCTGAATACCATTTGCAGACATTTCAGTTAATACTCTTTCCACATTAGCAGTTGGTTTATCTATTTTATTAACCGCTACGATAATTGGAACCCCTGCTGCTTTAGCATGGTCTATTGCTTCTTTTGTTTGAGGCATTACACCATCATCTGCCGCTACTATAATGATAACGATATCAGTAATAGATGCTCCTCTGGCACGCATTTCAGTAAAAGCGGCATGTCCTGGAGTATCAATAAAGGTTATTTTTTTACCGTTATATTCTATTTGATAAGCTCCTATTGCTTGTGTTATTCCACCAGCTTCTCCAGAAGCAACATTTGTCTTTCTAATAGTATCAAGTAGTGTAGTTTTACCGTGGTCAACATGACCCATTATTGTTACTACTGGTGGTCTTTCTTGTAAGTCTTCTTCTCTATCTACTATTTCTAACTCTTCAAAATTTATCTCATCTCTAGTACTTTCTTTCTTTAGTTCTTTGCTATAATCTCCTACTAGAATTTCGGCAGTATCAAAATCTAATGAAGCATTAATGTTCATCATCATACCTAATGACATTAATTTCTTTATTATTTCAGTAGCTGATACTCCTAGTGCTGAAGCTAGTTCTGATACAGTCATACCGTCTTTGTATAAAACAATATTTTCATCGTCTTCAGTAACATTTGACTGAAGTTTTTCTTTATGTTTATACATTTCTTTTCTTTTTTCACGATAGTCATTTTTAGATGAAGTTTCTACTTTATTTTGTTTTTTCTTTTTACTAGCATTCTTTTCTTCAATTATATCATCTAGTTCTTCTTCATAATCTTCTTCAAGGTCTCCATCCTCTTCTGACTCTTCTGGTACTTCATCTTCTACTTCTTCTTCGTTTTCAAGTGAAGCCAATTCATTATCTAACATAATGATATCATCATCAGATAACATATCGTCTTCATTACTTATAGATAACTCTAATTTTTTACATAGATTAAGTATTTCACTGACACTTTTATCTACATCTAATGCATATTCAGATACACTCATCATATGTATCACCTCCTAGTGATTTTTTATTATATTTTCTATTTCTTGATATACTTCTTCAGGAATATTTACTTCAAGGACACGAGATAATATATTTTTGCTTTTAGCGGTATTTAATACTTCTATATCCTTTTTAATATATGCTCCTCTTCCTCCTAATTTTCCTGTTTGATCTACGCTTACTTTTCCTTCTTTATCTCTAACGATACGAAGTAATTCTTGCTTAGGTAACTGCTCTCTTGTTACTATACATCTTCTAAGGGGAATCTTCTTCATATGATCACCTTATTCTTCTACTGAAGTCTCTTCAGTAGTTTCAGTATTTTCTTGTTCTTCTGGTTTAACTTCAATCTTATAATGAGTAAGACGAGAAGCTAATTTAACGTTTTGTCCTTTTTTACCAATAGCTAATGATAAGTTCTTATCATTTACTAGGGCTAAGGCTTCTTTCTTAGTTTCATCTTTAATTGATACTTTAACATCTTTTGCAGGACTTAAAGCATTTGCTATAAACTTAACAGGATCTTTATCATATAAGATTACATCTATTTTTTCACCACTAAGTTCTTTTAATACATTGGCTATTCTTCTTCCTTTTTCACCAATTACTGCTCCTATTGGATCAACATTTGTATATTCAGTATAAACTGCTATCTTGCTTCTACTTCCAGCATCTCTAGCTACTGAGTATAACATAATTGTACCATCAGATAATTCTGGTATTTCAATTTCTAATAATCTTTTAACAAAACCATAATGACTTCTTGATAACATTATAAATGGTCCTTTAGGTCCTATCTCTAATTTAGATACATAAACCTTTACTGAAGAACCCATCTCTAATTTTTCACTTGGTATTATTTGATCTTTTGGTAAGATACCGCTGCATCTACCTAAATCAACAAAGTAATTATTTTGATCTTCACGAGATAATGTTCCAACCATTAGTTCTCCTTCTTTGTCTTGAAACTCTTCTGAAATACTTTGTTTTTCTGCTTCTTTAATTCTTTGAACAACGATTTGCTTTGCTGTACCTGCGGCTACTCTACCAAAGTTTGTAGGTATTTGAAGTTCATTACCTATAATTACTTCGCCTAGTTCGATACCCTCTACTAATTTTTGAGCATCCTCTAATGATATTTCTGTTTCCTCATTAGTTACTTCTTCTACTACAGTTCTATTAGAATATAATCTAATATCTCCAGTTACTGGATCTACTTTAGCAGTTACATTAGGCATACCTGTTTCTTTTTTATAAGCTGCTGCCATTGCTTGTTCCATAGATTCAATAACTATATTTTTGTCTACTTTCTTTTCTTCCACAATAGACTCTAGAGCTTTCATAAACTCTTTCATTTGTTTACTATTCATTTCTATCTTCCCTTCTCTTTAGTGGATACATCTAAAATGTATGACTCCTTAATTAAATCTTTTTCATCTAGTAATGGATTAATAATATTTGTTACTTCTACACATTTATCAACATCTATTATTTCATCACTGTCGATTACTATTCTTAAGAATAGATTATTATCTTCTTTCTCTAGTTTAATGCTATCTATTCTTACATCTTTTTTTTCTACTTCTTTTTCAAGTAGGTTTCTTATTTCATCTTCAATATGCATATTTCCTCCATCAAATATATATAAAAGAGTGGATTTTTATGCCACTCTTTCTCAAGACACCTATATTATAACATAGTTTTATAAGTAAATACAAGTGTTTTTTTATTATTTTGTTTCTATCTTCTTTTTTAGTTTATTTATTCTACTAAAAAGTAAAGTACATATTTTGTTTATTCTTCTATCAGTCATTTTAGTAATAGATTGATATTTATGTAATAGTTCATCAAACTCTTCACATATTCCATCTTTATAAATCTTTAATATTATCAAGTATGTTATCAAAGTTACTAATATTATAAAAGAATCTTCCATCACCATTTATTATTACTTCTTCATCGCTGTAATCTATTATATTTAAAGATTCACCTGTATCAAATATTTGTGCAGTGCTAATCCAATTTAGTGTTTTAAAATCTCTAATAATGCCAAAATTATTAAGGTGTCTATCTTCATTTAACATTATGTAATCTAATATAAACATATCTTCTAAAGAACTTCTGGGATCTTTTATTTCATGTTTTTCAAGTAAACTAATATATGTTTCATATGCATCATCTTTATCACAATTATTATATAGTATTTGATATGCTGATATTAATTCAGTGTTCTCATTTATAAAGCATTCGCATTTTGATACTACTTTATCTTTAATTACCTCTAATGTATGGGTAACATGATTAAATCCTAAACGACTACTAATCATTGAGGCTAATACTTCATTTTTATAGCCACCCTTTAATGAATATCTTTTACCATCTTCAATTATCCAAGTCTTTTTTAATCTACCATCTGTCGTATTATTTGGTGAAATTAAACTTATTTTAGTATTTGTCTCAGTACTATTAGAAAAGGTAGCATCAGTAAATTCAGCATCATTAAAATCATGTTCAAAGAAATTAATATCTTTATATTCTATTTTTGAATCATATGGTTTAATCCAATACTGATCAAATAATGATAAACCAAATGCTTTATCTAATAATTATGCTGGAGCAGAGATATTTAATTAGCTAGTAATAGAGCTAAATCATCTCTCCATAATGGAATACCTCTACATTTAAACCAATTAGATAGTATTACTTTTAAGTCTTTTTCTTTATTATAAACATTCTTTAATATTACTGGAGCAAAATCTATGTTATAAATATCATAGATATCAGTAAATACTCCTAGCGAAGGCTGATAATTCGCTGATAAGACTTTAGTATTTTTATTCATAAGTATATACTTCATACTATCTTCACCTCTTGATAGTATTCTATCATACTATTTAATTTTTATCTATTACTTTAAATATTTTTTTAGTATTACACTTACATCTTTATCCATTAATGGTTTAATTATGTAATCCACATAACCATATTTAAGATACTTTTTTTCTAATGATTTATTATTCTTTGTTACCATTATTACTACTGGTATTCTTGTACCATTAACTCTTTGAATTATTTTTGTTGAACATTGTTTTAACATTTCTTCTCTAGGTATTACTTTATTTTCAGAAAACATATCATCTACCAGAACAAGATCGTAATTATTTTCAGTGATTAATTTATTTAATTTTTCTATATTATCACATAAACTTATTTCTAAATTGTATTTCTTTAATAATTCAATAATTTTTTGGTTTTCTTCAAAACTATCATTAAAAATAATTATCTTTTTTCCTGTGTACTTAATTTGATTATTAACATAGTTATCTTGAGAGCTAATATAATTATTTACATCATATTCACTTTTGATTTTTTGATCTATTGTTATTGTAATACTTATGATATTTTCTTTTTTAATGTTTATTTTTCCCTCTAATAATCTTAACATACTTAATATTACTCTATAATCAAAGTCATCTTTTTCTTCTTTTATATATATTTCTTTTTTATCTTTAATTAAATACTTTTCAAATGATAAGTCTATAAAATAACTGAACTTTAATCTGCATAAATTGCCAACAGATAAATTGGATACTTTAATATTCATCGTTTTGCTTTTAGTTCTTTCCAAAATATAGTCATTTATATATAATAATAATTGTTTTATTTTGTTTTTATCACCATATAATACTTTATTAATATCATCGCTAACATCAAAATTATATCTTACTTTATCATTGCTTATTTTTAGCATTTTTTCTAATTCATTTATCATTCCATAGGTATTATACATTTCTTCATTCAGCATATAATCACCGCCGTTAACTTTTCCTAATTCTATTAGACTAAATACTCTATCAGCAAAGCTTGTGGTGAATATTCTTAAATTTTTGACTTCTTTAATTAATTCTTCTTTAGTGGATGTTATTATTTTTTTATCATTAAAATTTACTATTTGATTTAATGGTTCGTCTAGTTCATTTTTTATATTATTCAAAGTGTTGATAGTTTCACTTTTAGATTTTTCAGCAACTCTCTTTGAGTATTCTAACTCTTCCATTAATTTAATATCAGGATTTTCTATAGTAAAATACATTAAAAATGTTATAAATGCTTCTGTTGACGACATTAATAATAGGGATGGATTTTTTGATTGTATTATCATTGTTATTACTCCTAGTAAAAGGAATATTGACATTGGCAAATATTTCTTATAAAACATCTTTCTTATGTTAGATAATAATTTATATACTATAATAATTATACATCCTAAAGAATAAAAATAAAGATAATTTATACTAGCACCATAGGTGTATACAGAATTGTTATTGTTATATAACTTTGTTGGTAATATAAATATTATAATTACACTTATTATGTAAAATAAAATTACTATTGGTGATACTTTGTTTTCTTTATTATTTCTTTTGGTACTTGCAATTGTATACAAAGTAAATAGTCCAATCCATGTTAATAAATATATCTGGTACAGTTTCATTTGAATAAATGATAAAACTTCATTTGTGTTGTTTAAAATAAAAACTCCTAATAATTCTATAACTAAGCCAAAAAAAGATGTTATTATTAATAATGAGTATATTTTATTTTCTAATGTTTTATAATATTTTTTACTAAAGAATACTATTAGTAATAGCAATATATAAATTATTGCTGATATTGAAAAGAATATTGTACTTTTCATATGTTCACCTCTATTGTAAATTATAGCACATAATAAAAAGTAAGTACACATTTTTAGCAATTATGTCTTACTTTTTACCAATTTTTATTTTTTTGCATTTATTTTTTTCATTATTATCTTGAACTACCGGTTCATTGTGATTCTTATCATAATTCTCTACTCTAGTAAAATCTATTTTACCTGCACCTGTTTTTGGTAGCTCATCTACAAAAATTATATCATATAGGCTTGAGTTTCCTATAATTTTTTTGTTACACCATTCTAATAGTTTTTGCCTATTTTCTGTTGTGTTTTCTTTTAATACTGCATATAAAATTGGTACATAACTCTCTCCCTTTACTAGACTTTCTCTTTTTACTACAACACATTCTTTTACAAGGCCACTATCAGTAACAATTTTAGTTATATGATTTGGATATACTTTCCAACCATATCTATTAAATATTCTTTTAATTCTATCTGTTATCACAAGGTTTCTGTCTTCTCTTATATACCCAATATCGCCAGTATGTATCCAATATTTTCCATCATCATGAAGTCTAATTAATAAATCGTTTTCTTCTTTATGTTCTTCTCCTACATACCCTAAAATTTTTATTGGTAATTGATAACATATTTCACCAGTTGTAAAACTATTATTCATACCAGTGGATACTATTTTTAATTCACCATTTTTATCCTTTTGGTAATACACTCTACATAACTCGTCTGCAGTGTGTGTATTATCATTATATTCTTTATTTATATCAACCTTAAATATTCCAACTTGGTATTCAGGAAGTGGTCTACCTACTGTAAATAAATCACCAGTTGAATTATATGTTCCTACACCGCATATCTCAGTAAGTCCTACACCTTCTCTAACAGTTACCTTTGAACCACTTTCTTTTAGTTTTTGATTCGTTTTTATTTCATCGTTGCATTCTAAATGCTCTCCACCCGCCACAGCACTCTTTATATATGATAGGTCTATTTTTTTATCATAAGCAATTAATTGTTTCCAATGTACAGGTCCTGCAAGTACATGATTTGGTCTATACTTTTTTAATTGTTTTACGAATAACTTTGGCTCTGGATTTGGTTCTAGGCATAATTTTAATTTTAATGATAAAGCTAAATGTATATCACAAATACCATATGCTAAATGTGGGGGTATAATATCTAGGAATGTCTCATTGTCATTAAAACTAACATCAAAAACACTGTATTTATTCATAATTTCATGCTGATAAACTACATTATTTAACATTTCATTACTTATTCCAACTTGCTTTGGAATACCTGTTGAGCCACCTGTTCCTATTTCAATTATTTTTTTATTTGAAATATCGGCAGTATCTTCCTCTATCTTTTTTGCCCTTTTTTTGCCTTTAGATATAAATTCACTATATGTAATACATTCTTTATTAGTACTTAGTTTTTGAATTTTACCTGTTAATTTCATTGCTAATGGAAGAGAATCAAATGGTGATGTTATTACTATTTTTTTATTATCAATTTTTCCAAGTATTTTAGTATAAAATCTATCATAACAAAATAATAATTTTGGATTCAACCTTGCAATAATACTATCATAGTTTTCATCATTGAATGGATTTAATATATTTAATGTTATTCCCATTTTTGCCGCTCCATACATTAAAAATATGAACTCTGGTGTGGCAAGGGTAAGAGCCATTATGCTATCTTCTTTTTTTATTCCATATTCACTTAATGATTGCATAACTATATTCATATTGTCTAAAAGTTCCTTAAATGTATATTTTCTTCCTAAATAATCTATTGCAATTCTATCTTTTGCATCATAGTTTTTACTAACTATATAATCATAGATATTTAAACTAATTTGGTTATTCTCCATATTTTCCCTCTTTGCCGATATTATACTATTTGGTAATATTTTTGTCAATTATGTTTTAGTTTTATGTAAAAATAGTTCTAGTTTTATGTAAAAAATAGTACCTATTTTTTATGGTACTACTTTCTTATTTATTATCTATTACTTTCTCTAGGAATATTTTATCTTTAAATGCTCCTCTTTTAATACTTTTAGTATTGGCTATATTTATTATTTCTTCTAGAGTGGTATGTTCTAATTCTCCTAGTGCTTTTATTACTTCAAGCATATCCGCCAGTTCTTCTACTCTTTCACTACCATTTGCCTCTAGTACTTCTTGATATTCTTCATTTAATTTCTTTTCTAATTCTTTCTTATACTCTTCATCTGATAATATTCTAGTAATAGGTTCTTCACCTTTTTCCTTTATTATATTAGGAATATTATCTCTAACTAATTTATTATATATTCTTTCCATATTTTTCCTCCTTATATTTTTTCTTCCATACAATTTCTTAATAAAATTAGTAGCTTATTTTTATAATCTTCATTATTCTCATTCATCAAATAAAAATGACAATAACTATTAATTAAGCACCACCTTAATTTTTCTATATCAAACTTTTCTTTTTCAGAATAACCCTTTAGAAATGTTTGGATATCCTCCATGGTATCCATAAACTTTTGTCCTGGTCTTAGAGTGCAAGCCCATGCTATATCTTGCTCTCGTAGTCCTATGCCACTATACTCCCAATCTATTACACCATTAATATCATTATTTAACCATAAAACATTTGCGTAGTGAAAATCCCCATGAATAAATGTCGTTAATTCTTTTTTAAAGTCATTATCTTCAAGAAACTTTATATATTCTTTTATATTGTTTTCTTTTGATAATGTTGTATACATTGTTTTATTCGGGTAACTATTTATTGTTCTCTGTTTAGCTATCTTCTGATTACTAATTGGAATTCTATGAATTGTTGCTAATTCTTGACCATATTTATATAATAATTCCTTTCTTAAATTATCATTCTTGATTAGTATATCTGATAGTCTTTCTCCTTCTATCTTTGATAATACTATATATTGTTTATTATTATAAATGCCACTTTCATATATGTTTGGTATTTTTGAATAATAACTATTATTTTTTAGATAATTTAAGTTTTTTATTTCAGTAGCAAAATCACACACTTTGCTTCTTTCGATTTTTATAAAAACATTTTTTGCATCTTTGCCAATTTTGCATAAGCATTCAACCACATCATTTCCTGCTGGTGGATAACTTATAATTTCTTTAATTTCTATGTTTTTATATTTTATATCAAATGGATTTGTAATTAAATCACGATATTTTTCATAAATTTTACTCATATTTTTTTTTGCCTCTTAATATTTTACATTATTCATAGTTACCCGTTTTTCAAAATCGTTGTATGATATTTTATAGTTCTTTCCTTCAGCATTATAAAAACCAATGTGTGTTAATGCATTTTTTGATTTTTCATTTCTTGGATTTATTGTTAAATAGACATTTTTACTTTTTTCCTTATTGCAATTGTCTAACACTACATTTATCATTTTCTTAAGGTTGTTGTTTGCTGATTGATATTCTTTTTTTATTTGAACTTCTGATAAACATAACCCTTTTTTATCATACATAAATGATATAAATCCAATAATTTTTTTATTCTCATAAAATACTGCTATAAAGTAATCTTTTGTAGTAAAAATCATATTAGTCCAATTATTATATGCAGTTATTGTATTAACTTTTTAAGTTCATCTTCACTAAGTTTTTCTCTAATAGCATAATTTTCAATAATAATTTTATAAATTTTTTTATATGTTTCAGGTGGTATTTTGTTTTCTTCTATACTATTACTAAATATTTTATAATACATTATTAAACTCCTAAGTTAATATATTTACACTTGCCTACATTCAAATATTTCACTTTCATTTTAATTATATTTTTATTTTATTACATTGTCAATGATTTATATATATAAATTATTAAATTAATAGACCTTAGGCTATTAATTTCTTTTTGAAGACTACAGGCTTCAAAAATAGTGAGAGACTACAGGCTCGAACTAACCATAAAATTACTATTTGCATTTTTTATAATTATGTAGTATAATTTTAAGCAGTGGTTATTCTTTAAAATTTTTTATTTTATTTAGTTTTATTTTATTTAACGAAGAAAAAATTATGAAAGGAGAATTTAATGAATACAAAAATTATTCCTCTTGGAGGACTTGGAGAAGTTGGTAAGAATATGTATGTAGTTATGCATAATTCTGAGATTATTATCGTAGATTCTGGTGTAATGTTTCCCGATGATGAACTTCTTGGAATTGACTACGTTATTCCCGACTATACCTTTTTAAAAGAAAATGAAAATAAAATTAAAGCTTTAGTTATTACTCATGGACACGAAGATCATATTGGTAGTATTCCATTTCTTTTACAAACTGTGGATATTCCTAAAATATATGCCCCTAGTAACGCTAAAGAACTTATTGATAAAAAATTAGAAGAAAGAAATATTATATATAAAAATTTATTTGTTTATGATGAAAATACTGTTATTAAAACTAAATATTTTAATATTGAATTTTTTAGAACAACACACTCGATACCAGACTCTCATGGAGTAGTTATTCATACTCCTGATGGTACTATTGTTATGACGGGAGACTTTAAATTTGATATGACTCCGATTGGTCCTATGTCTAATTTACATAAGATGGCTAAGATTGGTGAAAAAGGGGTTAGTGTACTTATGAGTGATTCTACTAATGCACTAGTACCTGGAGTATCGCTTAGTGAATCGGTAGTTGATGAGAATTTAGGTGAAATATTCTCTTCTTGTAAAGATAGTAGAATTATTTTAGCTACTTTTGCCTCAAATGTTTATAGAATTAAGCATATTATGGAAACTTGTAAAAAGAATAAAAGAAAAGTTGCTCTATTTGGTAGAAGTATGGAAAATATGGTTGATGTGGCTTTGAAATGTGGTTACTTTAAGGATAAGGATATTGTTATTACTGCTGAAGAGGCTAATCATATGAAGCCTAATGAAGTGTGTCTATTATGTACTGGTAGCCAGGGCGAGCCACTAGCGGCTTTATCAAGAATTGCTTCAGGAACACATAGACAAATTACTCTTATGCCTGATGATGTAGTTATATTTTCTTCATCTCCTATTCCAGGTAATGGAGCATCTGTATCTAAAACGATTAACAAACTTTATAAAAAAGGAGTTAAAGTATTTACTAATGCTATGAGTGAGATTCACTCTTCAGGGCATGCTAATCAAGAAGAACTTAAACTTATGATTAGATTATTTAAGCCTAGATATTTTGTTCCTTATCACGGTGAATTTAGAATGCTCAAGACACATGCTGACTTAGGTGTTATGTGCGGAGTTAATAAAAATAATACTTTCGTACTAGAAAATGGTGATGTACTTAATCTTCGTAAGGGAGTTGTTACTCCTGGGGGTAAGGTACAAGCTGGTGAAGTATATGTAGATGGCTCTAGAATTGGTGAAGTTGGTAGTGCTGTTATTAAAGATAGAATTCTTATGAGTAATAATGGTATCTTAGTTATTATTGCTAATATTGATACTGAGAATAAGGTTCTACTAGGAACTCCTGCAGTTACCACTAGAGGGTATATTCTTGTTAATGAAAATGAAGATTTAATTAGAGATATTCAGTCTATATCACAAGGTATTATTAATAAGTGTTTAAAGAGTAAGTACTTTAATTATAATGATATGAAGAGTGAAATAATTAATGGTTTAATCCCATTTCTTTCTGATAAGACTGGTAGAGTACCTATTATTCTTCCTATTGTTATGGATGTTAAGACTAAAAAGGAAAATTAATAAAAAAATAACTATTATTAAACTTAAGCCCAATAGCTAGTTAGTTTATAAATAGTTATTTTTATTTTATCTAATACTGAAACTATTATTTATAGTTAAAATACTATACATAAAGAGAACATCTTGATCATTAAAGTCTATATACTTATTTAATATTTTTGAAGAAATATATCTAATATCAATAACAGTTATCTTCTTATAACCCTCTATTAATAAAGGAATTAAACTACTACCATAAGAATCACGAAAGACTATTAATTCTTTATCACTGCTGGTATTATTATTAGTTATATCTATTATAGGTACTGCTCCTGATAGATAGATGTCATACTTATCTAGAGAATTTATTTTAGTATAGTCATAAATATCTGTATATTTTTTAGTTTCATAATTATACACACTACTATTAAGAGTAGATGGATTAGATATAGTTTTTATAGTATCAATATCTTTAGTTACTGATAATCTGCCAGCATAACTACCCTTAAAAGTAGTAATAGTATTTACAACATTATTATTATTAGTTATATCAAAATTCATTTGATTAGCAATAGTATTTGCAACATTAAATAAATCTTCCTCTTTCCAATGAGTATCAGTCTTATAATAATTATCAAGAGTTAATTTATCAAATATATTTATATAATTAAGATTTGTTAAATTACTTTTCATCATATCTTGTAATTTATTATAATCAAGTTTTAAATTACCTTTATTAACAAAATAATTTTTATCGGGTATAATAGTATAATAAATATTACTATTATCATTCAAATATGTATCTTTTATATAATTAATCTTACTAGTTAAATTATTAATAGAATTGCTATTTAAAGGAAATATTTCTTCAATAATATAATCATCATACAAATATAAATTATTATATTCACCTTTAGTAGATAATTCTATATCTATTTTAATTTTTCTAAAAGCATCTCTTTCTACAAATTGATCTGTAACATAGGAATCAAACTTCTTAAAATAAGTACCATCAAACAAACTTTTAGTAGTTAATTCTGGCATAGTAGCAAGTTTTCTTCTTTCTGCTACTGAAATATCAGTATCTTCTTTTATAACATTGATCAAAAATAAAGAAATTACAGTAAAAAGAAATATTATAGTTACAACTATATCTTTAATTTTATCGTTCATGTATAACCTCCTTAAAATCTAAAATATAAAAATGGATTATATGAATTATCTATCAAATAAGAAGTAACAACTACTAATATGACTACTATTAAGATTGGTTCTAAAATATTAATTATACTATTTACATATTTATTTTTTCTTAATTTATCTATTAATATTTTAATAAAAGGAGTAGAACCAAGTAAAGCAATAATTAATACTGGTAAATAACTCTTTAAATAATGAAGTGTATAATCATTAATAAAAATTTCGCCATTCATACCAAATAACCCTTTAATATTAGTCAAAGCCACTGACATATTGTCAGAATTAAATATAATAAATAATATCATAACAATAAATAATACATATATTCTTCTTATAAAGGAAGGTAATTTTTCCATAAGCTTATTAAGCCATAATTTTTCTATTATAAGAATAACTCCAAACAATAATCCCCATATTAAAAAAGTCCAATTAGCACCATGCCATATTCCAGTTAATAACCATACTATTAAAATATTTCTTATTTGTTTATATTTACCTTCCCTATTACCACCAAGGGGAATATAAATATAATCTTTAAACCATGTACTAAGAGAGATGTGCCATCTTCTCCAAAATTCAGTTATACTTTTTGATATATATGGGTAATTAAAGTTTTCAGGAAAATGAAATCCAAATATTCTTCCAAGACCAATAGCCATATCACTATAAGCAGAAAAATCAAAATACAACTGAAGCATATAACTTATGCCAAATATCCAAAAGAAAACTACTGTTTCTTCAGAAGTAGCAGAAGCTTTACTACAAAGTTCTCCTAAAGCATTAGCTATCAATACTTTTTTAGCAAGTCCAATAGAAAATCTTCTTATGCCATATGCAAAATTATTAAAACTATGCGTTCTATTATCAAGTTCTTTTTCTACTGTCTGATATCTAACAATAGGCCCTGCGACTAACTGTGGAAATAAGGATACATAAGTAGCTAACTTTATAATATTTTTTTGAACATTAACTTTACCATTATATACATCAATAATATAACTTATAATTTGAAATGTATAAAATGATATTCCTATTGGTAATGCAATATTTAATAATTTAATATTAGCATTAGATATATCATTAATAGTTTGTATAATAAAATCAGTATATTTAAATATTATTAATAATAATACATGTATAAATAAAGTTATTATTAATATATTTTTGCTTTGATTTTTATATTTATCAATTAAAATAGCTCCTATATAAGCAATAATAATTTCTGCAATCATTAAAAAAACATACTTGGGTTCTCCATAAAAATAAAACAATAAAGAAGCAATTAATAAAATAATATTTTTATATTTTTTAGGTGTTATAAAATATATAATTATTAACGCTGGTAAAAAATAATACAAAAAACTAATACTAGTAAATAACATTTTATCCTCCTCTTAAAAAGGCACCTTTAAAGGTGCTTCTTTACTCTTCTGCTGGCATTTCTGGTGGAAGTTCTATATTTTCTTCATCATTCGATTTTTCTAATTCTTTTCCAATATTATTATTTACATATTTTTTAAAATCATCATATACTGCTTTAGCTATATCTTTATCGGTCATTACAGAGAATATTACATTACCACTATTAGTAATATATAATTGTTCTGCAGAAACACAAATCCAACGTCTCATATCAATATTATCTAGCATCTCTTGCTTAATTTTTTCTACATCTGCATTATCTTTAACCTTAACAACAGCCACTGAATAAGCTTGTGCTGTCATCATTGGTACTGATACAACAATTGATTCAATATTATCATTTGATGTTAATCCTGTATAACTAGTAACTTCATCAATATTTTTTACATCTATTTTCATAGTTTCAAGTTCCGGTAAAACATTTTTATTATCTTTATTTATTGAATTAATCATTTTGATAATATCTTTAGTTGTCTCAAGACTACTTGTATTTTCCTTTCCTGATACTAATATAATTATACCAAATGAGATAACCGCTAGTAATATTAAGGCTATTACTAAAATATTTTGTTTTTTCTTCATTTCTTCCTCCTATTTATATCTTGATTATACCATATTAAAAATATTAAGTAAATGTATTTTTACTCATTAATTTCGATTTAATTTTTAAAAGGCTTTATGTTTCCTTAATCATTAGTAGAATATATAATTACGATATTTTATTTTTGTTTTTGTCATAATATGACAATATTTGACAAAGTAAGATACAACATTAATCTGACTTTACATTTGATGTGTAAATCAAAACTAGAATATATGTATGTGAACCCCATTTTAGAGACATCATGATATCGGGAATGGTGTTTTTTATATTTTCAAAAAGATAGTTTGAAATATACTCTTCTTTCTGTAATTTATTTAAAAACTCTTCTCTTAATTTTGATACTTCCATATTGATACACTTCCTCTATTGTAATTATAACATAGGTAATTAAATTTTTGATATATTAATTGTAAAAATGTTGTAATTACTTAATTTAAGATTGTTCATTATGAAGACCTTAGGCTTCATAATGCCCCGAAAGACTATAGGCTTAAGGGGAAATATAAAGAAAAAGAAAATATATTGTTATATACTTTCTATATGGACATTATCCTACAATTAATATTTGACCTATATTTAATAGATTTGAACTAAGATTATTTAGTTCTTTTAGCCTATTTACTGTTGTGTTATACTTTTTAGCTATAGAATATAGAGAATCACCTGATTTGACTGTATATGTTGTTTCCCTTGAAGTACCTAATGGTATTCTTAATACCTGACCTATTTGGAGATTATTGGTAGTAAGATTATTAGCTCTTTTGATAGCATCTACGGTTACATTATATTGACCTGCTATCTTGTATAAGGAGTCGCCTGATTTAACGGTATAATCTACTGTATTTGATGATGGTGTTTCGGATGATGTGGTTGGTAGTTTTAAGACCTGACCTACGGATAAGATGTTTGATGTAAGATTATTTAATCTTTTTATTTCATCTACTGTAGTATTATATTTTTGGGCTATTTTATATAGAGAATCGCCACTTTTTACTGTGTAAGTATTTTCTGGAGTAAGAGGGCTTGGTAGCTTTAGAGTCTGGCCTATTACGAGATTATTTGATGTTAAACTATTTAATCTTTTTATTTCATCAACAGTAGTGTTATTGTTTTGAGCTATCTTGTATAGTGAGTCACCACTTTTTACAGTATAGATATTAGTTTCTCCTTCATATACTTCTTTTGATGGTATTCTTAGAACCTGACCTATCTGGAGTGTATTTGAGGTAAGATTGTTTTCTCTTTTTAATTCTGAAACAGTGGTACCTAGTTTATTGGCAATGCTATATAATGAGTCACCTTTTTGTACTATGTAGGTATTGGTTATTAATCCTTCAGGTGGTGTGTATGGTACTCCTATATAGTTTGCTACTGCTGATATGACGGCTTCTGCTAGTTCTTCATAGTTTTCTTTTAGAAAGTTGACATCTTTGGCACTATCTATAAAACCATACTCAACTATTAGTGGTTCTAGATTGCCAGTATTTCGATGTATGAAATAGTAGTCTTTTGAGGTATCACTCGGTAGTCTTCTTTGGTAATATTTTCTTGTTTCTTGTCCAGTGGCTCCTATATTATTTAGAATGTTTTTGGCTAGGGTATCTTTGTTTCTTAGGGCATAGATGACTTCGGCTCCTTCGCCGCCTCCTGAATTAACATGATTCGATATTAGTATAACATCAGATGAGTTACCAAACTTATTTAAAATAGTATTTACTCTATCACTTGGAGATAGTGTTGTATCTGAGTCTCTAGTTATAGCTACTGGTATTCCTAACTCTTTAAATCTGTCATACATGTATTTGGATATTAATAGGTTATAGTCTTTTTCTAGTAAATTATTGCCTGTAGCACCAGAATCCGTACCACCGTGACCTGGGTCAATTATTACTTTACGGACCGCTCTATCTTCATTATTATTCATAGTTATCACCTTCAAAGTAGTATATGTAAATAATGTTAATTTGGTTAACTTAACTAGAATAAAAAGATACTATTTTTTAGTACCTTTATTCTTTATTTAATGTATTATTTATTATTTTTCTTATTTCAATAATTCTTTTTTTCATAAAGTCTGGATTATCTTTAAACCATTTTATGTTAAGTGGTGATGGATGTGGCAAAACTATTGCTGGTTTATTAAATAATATATTATTTTTAAATATTAGGTCATTATAATCTTCATCTGGAAAAAATATTTTAGCGGCTTTAGCTCCAATTATTATGTATAATTTATTATCTATATACTCTAATTCTTTCTTTATCCATTTTTCGTAGCATATTTTAGGTGGTGCTTTATCACATCCATTTTTATCTTTTCCTGGGTAGCAATGTGCTAGTGCTGTGATAAAAAAGTTATCCGGATTATAGAATTCTTCATCGGTTATTTGATACCATTCGTATTTTAATTTTTTACCACTTTGATCAGTAAATGGCTTTAGTATGGTATCTACCATTTTAGATGGAGCTTGACTTATTTGAACTATTTTTGAAGTAGCAGAACCTATGACTACTGGATGTGGTTTGAAGCCAAACTTATCTTCACAAATGTTGCATTTTCTTATTTCGTTTATTAAATTACTAAAGTCTTTTTCCATATATCTCTCTTTTAATTAAAACATATCATAATATGTGCCATTATCAAAAGCATCTAAATATTCTAATATTTCATCCATACTATCTTTTAATTCTTCACAAAGTTCTTTATAGTCTTCTTTTTCGACATATCCTTTTTCACTCATGTAAGCATAGAATTTTTTAATACTGGCTGCGGTTTCTTTAGTTGTATAAACGGTTGCCCACATACATTTTTCTATGAACCAACCGCTTAAAAATGAATATACTGAATTTATTCCTTCCTCTGGGGTTTCAATATCATAATAATTTAAATAGTCATTTATAAATAAATCTACATTACTTAAATGTTTCTTTATTGTCTTATCTTTCAGATTTTTTTCTTTTAGATATTCTTCAAACTCTTTCATAAACTTTTTGTTTCTTTTTTTATTTTCTTCTATTTTCTTTTCCAAATCTTTCATTTTTGTACTTTTCCTTATCTTTTAGTTTTTTTGTGATAATTTCTGTTGATAATCTATGTTTTTATGTGCTTTTTCTAATTCTTTTAGTGATTTATTTGGTGTTGGTAATTCTTCAGGCATGGTTCCTCCGTTTTTAGCAATAACTTCTCTAATGTTTTTTCCAATATTGTAATGGGTATTATTTGCTTCATTTTCACTAGAGATATTTTCTCTTTTTAGTTTTGATTCTGTTTGAGTAATACGAAAAAGATTAGCCGCTAGTTCTTCACTTCCCATATTATCTAAAATATCTTCGCGGTATCTTAAACCTTTTCTTTTAGCAATGTCATTTGCGGTTTCCCCATTATATAGGCCTTTATAGCCAACATTATGAAACTTATCAAAGTTTTTGACGCCTGCTTTTTTGGCCGCTTGATTTAAAGAATAATTTCCTTTTTTGTTAAGCTTCTTTGATAGAATCTTTTTTCATCTTCAGTTAACATAGAATAATCTTTTTCTGTTAATTCTTGCTTTCTTGTTTGTATGGCAAAATATGTTTGGCCTAAGGCAACAACTTCTTTTCTAGGATCAGCATTTTGTACTATTAAATAACATGCATATCTTGATAATTTGAAGTCTTCTATATTTCTCGAAGTTTTTGATCCTATACCAACCATTTTGCCGACGTCGTCAAAATGGTCAGAAACTGTCTTTTTACTTAATCTGCAAGCTGTTTTTGCCTTGTCTATTACACTTGTAAAGTTACTCCACTTTGAATATTCAAGTACTTTTATTAACTCTCTAGCTAACCAATACTCATTGCCATATTCATCAATGTGTTTAATATCTTCAAAAATTGTTTCATTATATTTTTTTATTTCATTCATTTTGATACCCCCTCTGATTTATATATTAATTATATCATTTTTTCGTTCTTATTAAAAGGTTATAAGAGTGATTTTGTATTTAAATTAATTGATATGTAAAAAGAGATTATTTTTTTGATTAATCTCCTTCTAATTTTTTAAGTTCATTTATAAATATTTCTTCAAGTTAGAATATTACTTCCATGATATACATAATTCATATTATCTTTTCTTTTTTATATAATTATTGTTATCAATGAATTTTTCATATACATCTTTATATTTGTCTATACATTTTTTAACATCAAACCAATAAACATTTGTTAGAATGCCATCATAAGGATCTATTTCTGTTCTTTCTAATACTCCTCCTAATGCTTTCATTGTCCTATCGGAGCCAATATTGTTAACATCACAGTCGAGCATAACTCTATCTAAATTAAGTTTATTGGCCTTAATTAAACCTAAATATAAATTGATTTTATTATAGCCTTTTCTTCTTTCAGTAGGTCTTATACTATAACCTATATTACCACCAAATTTTTTCATTTCTTCCGTTAAATTCCATCTTACATTGATTGTTCCAATTATTTTATTATCATTTTTTCTAATAAGTAAAAAGGTTTCACTAGGACATCTATTTAAACTTCTAGCATATTCTTCATTTTTCATATTTAAGCACATATCTAATGCTTCTTCAAAAGAATAACCATATAATACTTTATCAAGAGAACCAGCACCATTAATATCTGAATTACATTCTACAAATTCATTAAAATATTCAATAATTTCTTCTTTTCTTTCTAAAGAAGGTATTTCTAAATAAAATTTTTCCATATATACATCACCTATCCTAACATCAAAGTATATTATATTTCATAATACTTTTTTGTATTATTATTTTTCTATTTCTTTTATTTCAAGTAATAGTTTATCAAAGTCAGAAACATAATTTTTATCTTGAATAACTCTATATTTTTCATATTCTTTTTCCGCTTTTTCTATAGCTTCTTTATGTGATATTTTTCCTTTTCCTTCTAATACTTCATAGTGGAAAACCTTTAAAGCATTCTCTACTTCAGTTTTCCAATCTTCCATATACATTGGAATGTTTCTTTCTGCATTATTTTCTGCTATATCCAAAAATAAATTTACTAAATTATTTAAGTTTTTAATTTCTTTTTCATCTAAATAATTCTTTGCTATAACAATATCTGATTTTAGGATTTTACCATCGGGTGAATTTCTCCAAGTGGTAAGTCCCATATTATCTTTTTCTGCATCTACTCTATCATAAATTATTTCTGCCGCGGTCTTTCCAGTTATGGCATAGTGGAACTTATTTTGGATAGTTTTATAAAATGTTAAAGCTAAATCACTATTTTTATCATAATCAATAGAGCATTCTGCAAAAATATCAGTTATTTTTTGATAAAACATTCTTTCACTGGTACGAATTAATTTAATTCTTTCAAGTAATCTTTTAAAGTATTCTTGATCTGCTTTTCTTGCTTTCATAAATCTATCATCATTTAAAGCAAATCCTTGAATCATGTAATCTTTAATTATTTTATTAGCCCATATTCTAAACTTAATTGCCTTTTTTGAATTGACTCTAAAACCAATAGATATAATCATATCTAGATTATAGTACTTAGTATTATATATTTGTTTTCCTTTGTTACCCACATGTTCCATTTTGGAACATGTGCTTTTTTCTTCAAGTTCACCATCCTCATAAATATTATTTATATGTTTTGTAATTGCCGGTCTTTTAACATTAAAAAGTGTTGCTAATGCTTCGGTATTTAACCAGACATCTTCATTTTCAAGTAATACTTCAATTTTGGTATTACCTTCTTCATCATTATAAAATAAAATATTCTTTTCATTACCTATTTTTATATCGTTCATACTTACCTCCTGAATTGATTTTTTTATAATCTTATTATATCATTATTATAACCTTTTTCATAGTTCTAAAAGTAAAATTATAATTATTAAATAAATGATTATCATACACTAATATTATTTAAATTAGAGACCTTAGGCTCTAAATTACCTCTTAAGACCTAGGATTAAGAGGATATATAAAAAGAGATTAATTTTTAGTTAATCTCCATTTATCTAATTTATTTAATTCATCATAAACATTTTCTATATATTCATAAGATATTACTTTTTCATCTTTGTCACTTAATACTTCTTCTGACCAACCTATTTATTTTATTATTATTTTTTATAACTTCATATAAATTAGTTCTTAAACATACACTACAAATATCCGAATCATTTTTAATCATATTATTATTCACCAAATAATCTGAAAGAATGTTTGCTAAAGGATAACGTAATAAATAATTAACTAAACCAACATTTAAGTCATAATCATAATGTATTAATTCTTTAACTCTGTTGATATCTAAATCTTCTTTACCTATTTGTCCGTTTTTTATATAATTTTTTTCACAAAATAGTTCATATTCTATAGCATTTAACATTTTTTCTTCATAATACATTCTATTATTTCTTCTTACCTCTTTTAACTCATTAAATTCTTTTTGTTCTAACCAAAGTTCTAGGTGCTTTTCAATAAAAAAAGAAAATACTTCACAAAGAAAATCATACTCATAGGGAATGATGTGTGGATTAGAGTTTATATCAATATAATGTGCAAACTCATGTGCAAGGATAAAAACGTCAGAATCATTTCCCGAAAGCTTTATGTTTGCTCTTTTGTTTTCTCTACTAGCAAAACTTTTTGTTCCATTTTTACTTATAATAATTCTGGAACTATTTATTCCATCCAAAATAATTTCATAATATTCTTTATTATAATTTTTATAAAATTTTAAAACTATATCTAGAGGATTATTTATCTTTTTAGGGTAATTCATTTTAACATAATTTTTTCTAAAATTAGTTATTAGTTTATAAATCAAATCTTCTTGTATAAATTTATGAATATTAGATTCTACTTTTACTCTTTCAATAAAAGATTCAATTGTTTGTTTCATATTCCAGCCTCCTGGTGATTTCGCTGTTACCATTATTGTACCACATATTTATTTTATTTTATAATTTTTTACTCTATTTAGTGTTATTTTACAATAATATTTTTAATTTAGAGACATTAGGCTCTAAATTACCTCTTAAGACCTAGGCTTAAGAGGATATATAAAAAGAGATTAGTTTTTAGTTAATCTCCATTTATCTTCTTATATTTTTTATGTGATTATTAAAGTAATTTAATGCTTCAGTAAGTTGTCTATCATAGTTATTTATTATATCTTCTCTAGTTAAATATACATATTTATCTAGCATAAACTTTATTAATAAAGATGTAATATAGTAAATATCTAATTCATCATATTCTTCTTTATTTAATAATTCTTTTATTTTTTCTTCTAATTCTTTTTTGGTGTGAAAGAAATATGGTCCTGGATGTCCTTTGAATTTTGAATCACCATTTTCTATAAAATTAAATATTTTTATTATATACTTTTTTGTTTCATCTTTATTTAATTTATTCATAGACTTACTCCTTAACATTAAAATTCTTCAAATACTAACATTTAAACATCTAGTATGATTATCTTCTTTTACTATTGCTTTTTACATAATAGTAATTTTTAAAATCGCGATATGTTACTTCTATAATATCAATTGGTTTTTTTGATTTATAACATTTATACTGGTAAGAATCATTATCTTTTATCATATCATCATCTCTTAAAAACACATAAACATATCCTATTATATTTTCATCTATATTTACATTTTCCATAATCATTAATGGTAAGATATTTGCATTAGTTATTTCAAAATTATATTTTAATCCATCACTAGCAGATTTTATAGTATCTTTAAAAGAATACGGTGTTGCTTTTAAAAATGAAGGAAATAAGAATAGTGCATTTGCTATATTTTGTTTATTTCCATCTGCATCATATGATTGACTGGGATGTAATTCTGATAATACTTTAGGACTACCATGAAATAAATAGATTGGATTATCAATATCCTGATTTAAATATTTTTGTAATCTACTTTCCACAAATTACCACCTCTTTCTATAAAATCAAATATTTCTATTATATACTTTTTTGTTTCATCTTTATTTAATTTGTTCATAACCTTACTCCTTTTATTCTACAATTACTTTTCCATCTAAATTGCAAATATAACAGTCAGGTAATAGTTCTTTTATTTCTTTTAAAATTTTTTGATCTTTTTCATATATTCTACCTACTAATATTCCTTCAATAAAACAAGATGGAATTCCGAATAATACAGCACTTTCTCTATCTGTAAAGAAATCATCTTTCTTTTTTCTATCCACTAAAAACTTGGCATAATAATCAGGTTTTACAAATTCTTTAACATCCTTATCATTTATTTGTTCTGATAAAATATCTCCTTCTAATAATTTTTTCATATATGCAGATTGCCCATCAAATATAATTCCTACTTGTACTTTATCTTGAACTAGACTAGGCATAAATCTTGCTTCTTTTGTTTGCTCCATATACCACCTAAAACAAATATTTGTATCTATTTTTAGCATTATATTTGGCATTTGATTATAAGGAATAACTTCGGTTTTAACACTAGAACCATCTATATTTTTATATTCAATAGTTCCTCCTGAATAAAGGTTTATATAATCTTTTAATAAATAATCTTGTTTCAAATTCCATACACCTACTGATGATGGATATTTTGAAAGCCTACCCTCTATAAACCATGATGATATTAAGCCATCTTTTAAGATATATTTTAAACCTTCTATATTTTTAAATGTACCATGTAATAATGTACCCTTTTTCAATAATACTTGATCATCTATTTTATAATTATGTTTTTTCTTTTTATAATTTGCTTTTGAATCATAATAATTATTTATTTGATTTATCATTATTTGTTTTGAATTTTTATTTTTAATTTTTTCATTTATGATTTCTATATAATTTTCTTTATTCATTCTTCAATACTCCTATTTATTAAGTTTATTATTTCTTATATATAATTTTGCCTTTTCATATATAATTGGTGTTTGTTCTTCTAATAATTTTTTATCTCTCAATAGTTCTAAAATATATTTTCTATCATAAGTATCAAATAAATATTTTCCTATTGTATAATAATTAATATAATTTATATTTTTATTTAATAACTCATCTAATGTACAATCAATATGTAATTCACAATTGTTATATTGTTTAGATAATATAACTGCTAGTGTCTCACCATACCATTTTAGAGTGCTGGCACTATAATTTAAATGACATATATGTACAAATTCATGAATCAAACATTTTAATAATGTATCAACATTATCATTATTATGCCCTTCACATTTTCTACGTTCTTCTAATGTTAAAATGTCTATTTCCATATCATTATAATATGTTCTTGCAACTATCCATTCTTGATCATCAAAATTAAGCTTATTTTTATTATAATTTCTAAAATTGTTAACATTATTCCAAAGTTTTATTGTAATTTTTTTTTCTAATTTTTTTAAATTGAAAAAATTAATTATTTCTTGATAACTCTTATTTAGTACATCTACAAATAATTTGAGATTTTTTTCTTCAGTTTCTTCATATTCCATTATATAAAATTCACCGTTGTATCTTTTCAAATTCATCACCACATTTTTTATTTATAATTTTATCTTATACTAAGTTCTTTATTAATAGTTTGATCTCCTATATTTATAAATTCTTTCATTACTTGATTAATGCCAGTTTCACTTTTATACCAATCTTTTTTACTAATATTTCTATTATCTACTACTCCATAGAAATCGCATTTATCTATAGGGAAGTTATAATTACTTGCATTCATAAACCATCTTCTGGCAACAAAGTCTTTAGCTATTCTAAGTATTCTATTATAACTATTTATATCTACTAGTTTATCTATATTTTTTAATATTTCGGGGTTACTAATATATTTATTAGATATAATTATTTTATTATTTATATTTTCCTTCTTTAAATAATTTATTAATATATTAGCACTACTTCTACCATTATCTGGCTTATGTCCTTCACATATTATAAATATTGTATTATCATCTATAATACTTTTTTCTTTCATTATTCTTATATCTTTAGATAATTGTTCTTCTACCCAATCTGCATTTATTATTAATAAATCATAATGAGAAAGTTCTTCTATTTGTTTTCCTATAAAAATAAAGTTTGTTATGTCTTCAATTGTTTTTGTCATTATATGCCTTCTATTACTTATGTACTTTATGGTTTTTTGTTTGCTCTATGTAATTTGTTTTATTTATTTGTTTTTGTCTTTCTTTTGATATTTCTTCTTTTAATATATCAATTCTTTTCATTATTGATTTTTTTCTTTTTACTATTCTATCTAATAGTATTTCAGCTTCTTGCTGATTTTTTGTTTTACTATATGCATAATTTTTAAATATTTGGCGATATTGAGCATCTGGAACTTGAGCTAGTCGTGCTGCATGGTAGTTTAAAGTTTCTAGAACTTCAGTTGATATTTCACCATTTACTATTTTTTTAAAAATTGTTGTATAAATGGTTTCACTTTCTCCATATTCTTCATTATAATTATGACTAAATAACATATCATCATTTATGTCTTTATCTATGTATCTAAATGATTGTTCTTTATCTATTCCTCTTAGACTACCATTTTTATCAATTATAAAATTATGTATATGTGCATCATAATTGCATAAACAATAATCTATTAAATATTCTTCTAATATTTGATTTACTAAGTTTGTTGGTATTTCACTACCATACCTAGAAAACATTTTATACATTTCTTGTGTTTTTTCTTTATCAATTTCAATTTTTTCTTGGATGGCTCCAAATGTTCCATTGATATTGCAGACATTACATTTTACTGCTTTTGTGGGATTAATTATCCTTTGAATATTATATGCTGCTTCTTGTATGTATGCACGATATGGTTTTGATTCTTTATTTTTTGATTCTGCTGGTTTAAAATAATATTTTTCTATACCATCAAATGTTTGTATAGAAAACATTCTTCCGGTGTTTCCAATATGTACTTCTTTTATAGTACTTTCCTTATCAATATTTATATGTTCTCGTTGTATATTTTGAAGACTCTTCTGAAATTCTATATCTATTTCGTTAAACTTTGACTTAAGAAATCCTGAGCAGTATTTTTTAAATTCAATTATTTCTTTTTCTATTTGAGTGGTATTTTGTCCATTTTTTGAAGCTTCAGTAAGTTTGATTAGGTTTTCTCTATATTGCTCAAATTTTGCCGCTAATGCATCTAATGACATATACGATGTGGCTTTATAATTGGGCTTTATCAATTTTACTTTTCTACAAATTAAGTTATTTAATTTACTTATTTTTACTTGAGCTGTTTTAGATAATTTTTCTTTTAAATCCGTCATTTCTAAATAATTAGTAAGGGTAGTTTCTTGCTTAGTTTGATATTCACAAGGTAAAAATAATATTTCTTTTTCTTCTAAATCACCACCTTTTGATGCAGGAATAAATCTTTCTAAGTCTATCCAAGGTACTTGTGATGGTTCAATTTCTATTAATACATCATTACTTGTATCGCCATTATTTATTCCATTTATAAAACTGAGTGCAACTTCTATATTTTCACTTGTTGAAGTAAAGTATGAATGATTACTATTTTTTCTTACTCCACGAAACAATGACTGTTGATATGGTATACTGTCATTTAGTATATAATTTTTTTGTATTGCTTTATATAGAACGATTATTGTCGCTATTGCCTTTTTAAAATCTTCTGATGATTGGGGATATGCTTTTTTTGCATTGGGTTTAAAGTTTCTTTCGCGATTTGTTATGTTTTCGTTTAAAAACATATTTATATACTTAAATGAGTTCCATTTATAATCAAGAAGTGCTTGATATTCTTCAATACTCCACAATAAATCATAATTCATAATTATAGGCCCCCTTTATTTTAAAAATTCTATATTTATTAAATGATTATCTTCAGCAAATTCTAATTTAAAGCCAGTGCAATATTCTATATGTCCCTCTAGTAAAATGTTATTTTTGAAACTATATCTTAACTTATTATTTATTATTTCAATATCACACCATTTTTTAATAAGAAATGAAATTGCAGTTGCATGGCTGACTATAGCTATTCTTTTATTTTTATTTTCATTTAATATTTTTATAATAGCAAAATACATTCTATCTCTAACTTCTTTTTGATTTTCACCAGTTCCTATTTTATAATTTTCATCTAAAATTTGTTTTCTCTCAAAGTTTTCTGGTAATTGATTCCAAGAGTCAATTCCAAATTTTCTTTCACCTAAATTACTCATTATATTTATTTCTATGTTGTTATTCTCTGCTAGATACTTGGCAGTTTGTATAGTTCTAACATAATTTGATGAATATAAAACATCAATATTATTAAACTCTTTATTATTTAGTTTTTCTTTTGCTATTTGTTCTCCCTCTATTGAAAGAGATGACTTCTCATTTTGAATTTGTAGGTTATCATTATTTAAGTTATTATTAACTTTTAAGGGCTTTGAATGTCTTATTAAATATATTGTAGTACTCATAATTATTCCTCCATATATCATGCTTAATTTCATATTTTCAACTTAATTATATCATTTATGTATTTATTTTCATAGTTTATAAAGAAAAGTTTACACTTACTAAGTAAATACTTGTCATACAATAATATTATTTAATTTAGAGACCTTAGGCTCTAAATTACCTCTTAAGACCTAGGCTTAAGGGGATAAAGAAAAAAGAAACTAGTTAATTCTAATTTCTCTCCTTTATTATGGTTTTACTACAGTAGTATGTTACTAAGAAATATCCTCCATAGATTACTACTAGAAATACTGCTGTTAATATTATTGATGATAGTAATGATTCTGTTCCCATTGTTTTTAAGATATAATTAGCAAATTCTATTCCAAATATTGAGTGAATTATAGCTAGTAATAATGGGAATAGGAAGAATACTGCTATCTGATTAAATAGGGCTTTGTTTATCATTTTATCATCGGTTCCTATTTTTCTTAACATATTAAATCTTTCTTTATTATCAGTACTTTCTGATAATTCTTTTAAGGCTAAGATAGCTGCACTTGATATTAAGAAAATTATTCCTAGATATAGTCCTACAAATGTTACCATGGCTCCTAGTCCTATAGATGATGCATAGATATCTATTTTGGTATTATATGTTAGTAAGGTATCTTTGTTAAAATGATTATTCATTATAGTACTAACTGTATCTTCGATATTTTCTTTTTCTTCTTTAGTGTCTGCTTGATAGTTAGCCGCTAAAATATTTTTATATGAATGAATACCTTCTAAGGCATTATCTGGTAATATTATTACTCCTGTATTAGTAGCACTTCCACTTAGTTCGATAAAACCATCTTGACATTTTTGATATTTTGGATAGTAGTTTTTACTATTTATAGTTAGTTTGGTATTATTTTTTAAGGCTATATTTCGAATGTCCGCCATCATCTTATAATTGGCTATAATTACATATTCATTATCTTTCAGAGTTAATTCTTTTTTGTTATATAGTTTTGCTAAACGATTGTAGTCACTTAATTTTATTAGTGCTTCTTTATCTTGATATGCTAGTAATGGATAATCTTTTCCTATTTGTTCTATTTGGTCTCCAAAAGAATCTTTTAGGGTTATTTCTTCTAATCTATATATATTTATGTCTACTACATCTTTTAGATACTTGTATACATCTAATCTTTGTAAGGTATCTTTGACAGTGGTGTTATAATCCTCTATTATCTCTTTTGAAAAGTTTTCTTTTTCTTCTTTAGATAATGATTCTTGTAATTTTGAAAACTGAATATCAACGGGAGCTAAATCTTTTAGATTACCTGATAGAGAGTTTTTTATAGATAATGCTGAGGAAAAGATACATATAGTAAAGAATAGCATTAGGCATATTATTGTCATTGAAAAGACTGTGGTATTTATTTTACTACTTATTTGACGAATGGTAAAACTATTTAGTCCTTTGTAGTAGTATTTTTTTAGATGCATTACTATCTTTAGGATTAGACCTGATAGTGACCAAAAGATTAGAAATGTTGATATACATCCTAGGGCTATTGGTATTAATATCCCACTTATAGTATTCATTAGTGGTGAAGTACCAAAACCATCTGTTACTAGATAGTAAGCATATGATAGTGCTATGACCGCAATTATAAATACTATAGTGCAAATGATAGGATTTTTTAATTTTACTTTTTCGGATTTTTTATTACCATGTAATAGATCTATTAGTTTACATTTGTTTACAATTATGGTGTTAAATATCATTACTATTAAATACATTATGCTAAAGTATAATAAGGTTTTTAGGGCTGCTGAAGATGAAAATGTAAACTGGAATTTTGTTAGGTCTGCTTCAAACATATTGGCTACTAAGATACTCATTAGTTGTGATAAAACTATTCCTAGGGCTAGGCCAACTCCTAAAGAGATAACTCCTATTATAAGAGTTTCAAAGAAAAGGATTAGAGATATTTTTCTTTTGGACATTCCTAAGGTTAAGTAGATTCCAAATTCTTTGTTTCTTCTTTTTATGAGAAAACGGCTGGCATAGATTATTAGAAATCCTAGAATGAATGATACAAATACACTTACTCCTCCTAGAATGGTGGTCATTAGTCTTATTATTTCACTTGTTGATGATGATACATTTAGCATTACTGTTTGACTATCTATAGCATTGAAAACATAGAAAATAGCTACTCCTAGTACTAAAGTAAAGAAATAGATAGCATAATCTTTGATACTTTTGGTTATGTTTTTTATAGACAATTTAAAGAGCATCATTTATGTCTCCTCCTAGTAAGGTTACGACATCTATTATTTTATCAAAGAATTCTTTTCTGGTATCATTTCCTTTACGAATTTCGTTATATATTTTACCATCTTTTATGAAGATTATTCTAGTAGCGTAACTTGCGGCATAAGCGTCATGAGTTACCATTAGAATAGTGGCTCCTAAAGCATTATTTAGGTATGTTAGTTTTTCTAGGAGCATTTTTGATGACTTAGAATCTAGAGCTCCAGTTGGCTCGTCTGCTAGTACTAAGCATGGATTTGTTATTATGGCACGAGCTGCTGCTACTCTTTGTTTTTGTCCTCCACTCATTTGGTAAGGATATTTTTTTAGTACTGATTCGATGTCTAGTTCTTTTGCTACTTTCTTTATTCTTTTATCTATTTCTTTGGGACTTACATTTTGAATTGATAAGGCTAGTGCTATATTTTCATAGGCTGTTAAGGTATCTAATAAATTGAAGTCTTGAAAGATGAAACCTAAGTCTTCTCTTCTAAACTTGTTTAAATCATTTCCTTTTAGTTTTGTTATGTCAGTTTCTCCTACAAAAATATGTCCGGCGGTTACTTTATCAATTGTGGATATGCAGTTTAGTAATGTTGTTTTACCTGAACCTGAAGAACCCATGATAGCGACAAACTCTCCTTTTTCTACTTCAAATGATATGTTATCTATGGCTTTAGTTAAACTTGATTTACTTCCATAGTATTTTTCAATATTTTCTATTTTTAGTATATTTTCCATATTATTTTCCTTCCTTTCGTAATTAATAATACTAGATAATAGGATATTTGTCGTAATTTTAATATTACAGTATATTACTTTTTTGTAAGGTTAGTCTTCTGGGTGATAAAGTTTATTTTTACCAAAAGTTATTTTGACAATGGTATATTCTTTTTCTTCAGATTCTATCTCTATTTTATGACCTAGTTTGGTACATAATTTTTTGGCTATGTATAAACCCATGCCTGTTGATTTGATTTTATCTCTGCCATTAGTACCGGTAAATGATTTTTTGAAAACATTAGGGATATCACTTTTTGGTATGCCAATACCGTTATCTTTGATAAATAAGGTTATTTGATTATTATCTTCTATAGCATTTATTTGGATATAGGAGTTTGGCACATCTTTTTTGTATTTAATACTGTTATTGATAATTTGATTTAAAATGAATTCTAACCATTTGGTATCGGTATAGACTTCGGTATTTTTTATATCGACGATTAGGTCAATTTTATTTTCTAAGAGGTCATCTTTATTTTTAAGAGCTACTGATGAGATTATTTTTTCTAGTTTTACTTTTTTGAAGATAAAGTCTTCACTGGTATAGTTACTTCTTACATAATAGAGGATTTGGTCGATGTAGTTATCTAGTCTTTTTATTTCTTCAATGTATTCTTTTGGTACTTGGTTTTTATGATTATGGGTCATAAGGATTAGACTTGATATTGGTATTTTTACTTCATGTATCCACATCTCAATATAATCTTTGAAGTCTTTGGTGCTATTTATGTAACTACTGACATTTTCAATCATTGATTTGTTGATGTCGCACATGATGTTATATATTAGTTCTTCTTCGTAAGTATTTGGTTTTGGTATGGTTTCTAGAACTAGGTATTTTTTATCTAGATTTTTGGTATTGGTTATGAGGGTGTTATAGAAGGTTCTTTTTTGGAAATATGATATTAAAAGGGCTGTGATTAGTGTTAATAGTAGTAATACTATGGTTACTATTATTAGTCCCTCTGGTACTTTGAAGGCTATGTCTAATAGGGTTATTAGAATTATTGATATGATAGTGATAATGATTATGCTTATTTTATCTTTTAGATAGTTTGTTAATTTCATAATAGTATATATCCTTGTCCTTTTCTTGTTTCTATGGCATTTGGATAACCAAAGTCCTCTAGTTTACTTCTTAGTCTACTTATATTTACGGTTAGAGCATTATCATTTATGTATTCTTCATTATTCCAAAGAATGGTCATTAGTTCATCTCGTGATACAATTCTATTTTGGTTATTTAATAAGTGCTGAAAGATTAGCATTTCATTTTTGGTTAGTTCTAATTCTTTGTTACTACCAGATAATGTACCTCGTGATGGCGAGACTTCTAAATCTTTATATTTCAGTACTTCAGTACTATTATCTAATCTTTTAAAGATATTTTGTATTCTTAGTAATAGAATGGTTGGGCTATAAGGCTTGGTTATGTAATCGTCTGCTCCATAAGAGATTGATAATATTTCATCGGTTTCATTTGCTCTTGAGGTTACCATTATTATGGGAATATTTGATTCTTTCCTTATTTCTTTAAGTAACTGCTCACCATTCTGATATGGTATATTTATATCTAAGAGAATTAGGTCTATATTACTTTTTAATATTTCTTCTTTGGCATTTGAAAAGTCTTTTAGTATTAATGCTTCATATCCTGCATTTACTAGTAGTTCATATAATTCTTTAGATATTATATTATCATCTTCAATTATCATTATCTTTTTCATATTTTATATTTCCTTCTTTCTATAGTTATATTATATCATTATTTTAATGTATTTTATATTACAAGTTTGTAAGGTAGAGGAAAAAAAGACTTAGTACATCTTTGTGATGTGTTGTAAGTCTTTTAAATATTTTTATCTTATAGTACAAATTTTTCAGTTTCCTATTGTATAATTTTTTCTATTTATAACAGATTTAATTATATCTAAGTTTAACAGTTTAAAGTAATTTCTTCATCAGAAACTCCTAACTTTCTAAGTGCTTCTTTTTTCTTAAATTCTGCTCTGTGAAATTCCAAATATTTCATTCTTTTTTCATTCAAGACGCTCTTAAATATTTCATTGTTTAATCTAAGCAATTGTTTTAATTTTTCGTCATGTTCTAAAACAAATGAGAATACTAATTCCTTATTTTCATCAATAGTAATTAAATACTTGTCAAAGAGTGCATCTGCATTAGCACACAGTAACAATCCGTTATTAATATCATATGCCTCACTTGAATTACATTCGGCAAACGCTTTTATGTGAGAAGCTCGATATAAAGTTTTTAAATTATTATAGTCGGCGGTTATATATGTTATAGGGCAAAAAACCTCATTTTCCACTGATGTATAATTCATCATTTCTGCCGCAAGCATATCTTTCCATTTGCTTTGAAGATTTCTAGTTTTTTCATCGTTTTCTTCTGCAAGTTTCTCTTGAATAGTAAGTTTTTGTAAGTCTTTAATGTTTTTAAGTTTCAAATACTTTTCCCATGTTTTGTTGGTTTCACCAATTATAGTAAAAAATATAGGATTCTTTTCTAACATTATATATAATTCTTTTTTATGCGTATCCAAATTTATTTTTACTAAACACATGAAAGAGTCCGTTTTAAATATATTTCTTCTTAATACATGGAAAAAGGCATCTGACTCTATTCCCAAGCCATGTATTGCATAAGAAATTTTTATTGGCGTAAAATCTCCGCTATCTAGAGTATATTTATATTTATCGAAATTCCAATTAACACTTTTACCTAATTTTTCAAACACTTTCTCTGTATATTCAATACAAAAGTATCTAAGTGTATCATTTACTAGATATACATCAGCATAATTGTTAATTAATGGATGCTCGTGTTGAGTTGATTGCTGTCCATCACGTCTTTTTAGCATAGGAATTTCAAGTGTTTTATAAAATTCTGCTGGCATACCAATATTAGATTGTTTTGCACTCTCCATTTCTTGTGATTTTTCCATTTCTAGCATTTTATCATTCGACAAGTAATATAAATAATTTTTTTCTACAGATTGTTCCTTGCCTAATCTTTTACCAGCTGAAATCACATCAGAATGAGAGATATATTTTTGAAATAGCACATAATCACAGTCTTTGTTTTTATTTATTAGTTCTATTATAGACTCTGACTTACCATCTAAGTATTCAAGTATTTTATCTGTATCCTCTATTATCACTTTTTTCTTTTGCATATTTTACTCCTCCCATAATTTATTGTTTTCAATATATTCCATTATTTTTTTTGCCACTGCATATGCAACATCAACAGTAACAGCGTTTCCGAACTGTTTATAAGCTTGTGTATCGGATACAACTTGAACCCAATCACTAGGAAAACCTTGAAGCTTTCTACATTCATTTGGAGTTAACTTTCTGATGTTTGTTTTTGTCTCGTCACAATACTTATTATAATTGTCATTGTCAGTAAAATAATTGTCTTGACTAGCTCTATGCATTTTATGCATTGTTGCAGTCAGCGTTTTGCAAATTGGCATATCTATAGTAGGTTTAACTATGTATCCTTTAGTACCTTCACCCAAGATTGTTTTAATCATATTTTTGCTTATAAAATATTTTTTTTCAACATCATCATCTAGCAAATCTTGAGCAGTTTTACTTAATTTCTTAGTTTTGGGATATTCAAATGGCACATTTTTGAAAGCATCCTTTTTTAAGGCAACAATGTAAACACGATTCCTTCTTTGCGGTATTCCAAAATCAGCAGTATTTTGAACTTTATAATTCACATTATATCCCAACTCCTCTAATTCATCAGTAATTCTTTCAAATGTTTTACCACCATTATGATTAATGATATTTTTGACATTTTCAAGAACTACGACTTTTGGATAATGCTTTATTATTATTTGTTTTATCGTAAAAAACAATGTACCTCTCTCATCATCAAATCCCTTAAGTTTTCCTAAAGTTGAAAACGGCTGGCAAGGAAAACCGCCAATTAATACATCGTGATCTGGTATTTCATCTAAATGTTCATTAATATCACCACATACTATGTTTTCATTAACATTTGCCCTAAATGTTTCACATGCGTACTTGTCAAAATCATTTGCCCAAATTATTTCAAATCCAGCATTTGAAAAACCTAGGTCAAAGCCTCCTATTCCAGAAAACAAACTAACTGTTTTATATTTATATTTTTTATGTTTTATTCTTTCCATTATTTACCTCCATAAATTTTATTTAGTATAGATATTAAGACATCAACAACAATAGAATTGCCACTTTGTTTATATGCTTGTGCCTTAGAAACAACAATTTTATAATCATCAGGAAATCCCATTAATCTATGAGTTTCTCTTACAGTTAGTGCCCTTATTCTTCCATTACTAGTAACATAATTATTAACACTAGCACGATGTGTATTTCCTTGGGTAGACAATAAAGCTCTTGCTATTGGTAAATCAATTTCTGCATCATGGTGCATGAAGTTTTTAGTACCTGGAGAAAGCACATATTTTTTCAATTTCTCTGACAAAAAATATTTTTCTTCAACAGCTTCGCCTTTTTTTTCAGTAATAATTAGCTTTGAATTTTTACTAATTAAATTTCCCTCTTTAACATTATCAATTAAAAAGTCTTGCATTGTGTATTTTAAAACAATAGGTTTAGGAAACTCAAACTTATCATAATCATTTTTATCCTTGAACCCAACTACATAAAGTCTTCTTCTCCCTTGTGGTATTCCAAAATCTTTAGCATTTAATATTTGCCATTTATAGTAATAACCTAATTTATTAAAAATGTTCTGCATAACCTTCCAAGTGTTTCCTTTATCATGTGTTAATACTCCATAAACATTTTCATAAATAAAAACTTTTGGTTCTATTTCTTTTACTAATCTCGCATATTCATAAAATAATGTACCACGTGCATCTTCAAAGCCACCACGACTGCCTATAACTGAAAAACTTTGACATGGACTTCCACCAACAAATAAATCTATTTTATTTTTAAAGTCAGTTCCATCTAATAATTTTACATCATAAAAGAAATTGTCATCCTTAACCTTATAATTTGCTTTATATGACAATTCTACAAAATTTGTCTTCCTAGAATTAATTTTGTAAAGATTATTTACGTACTCACGTTTTTCCTTCACTGAATTCATTCTTCTAATTTTATTCAGCTCATTCTCATAATCAATATTTATATTAATATCGCCATTATCACATGCAAACTCAATTTCATGATCAATATTCATTCTTTTTAGTGCTTGTTCTATTGCACCAATTCCACTAAATACAGTTCCCAACTTTAACATCTCAATCACCTCTAAGTCCGACCTGCGTATGTTATAAGTATATCATAAAATTTGACCTGCGTATATATTTTTCGATAAATTTACTAAATTATTGTAATTGGTAAAATAAAATATAGGAAATCTGTAACTTTAAATGTCGATTTTCCTACATTTTTTTAATGATACAATTATCATTGCAATATTTTCTTTTTATTTTACTTGTATGTTTTCAAGTGAACATTGGAAAAAATAGCAATTTTTTAATATTTAATAAGTTATTCACTATAATTGTCTTATTATTAATAAATAACTAAATTACCGTATCCTTTGCCATTTAATTTTAAAAAGCAACTTGAATTACATCTTTTTTCACCAATTTTTGTAATTTGTGTTTGACTAAACGTTAAAAATAATTGTTTTCTATTTCTTGCAACTGTCACATATAAATACCAATACTTTTTAATTGCTAAAGGTATTGCTCAAGTAAAATTTTTTAAGTTCTTTTTCTGATAACTCTACATTTTTATTTTCATTTAAACTAAGATTTTCTAAATTGTTGTCATCACTTCCATACACATATTTTAATATAAAATATACAAATTCTTCTGGATAAACTTTTGAATATATTGGTAATCTCATTTTATCATGCGTTATACCATAATGCAAATGAACTGTCGTATGAACAAATTCTTTTTTTCCTTCTAAATCATAATCAATCCGTATATATTTTTCCAACAGTTCTGATAATTCTATAATTATATTTTTATCTAATTCATTTATTGAACCATAATTGTTGGATTTAAATACAGAAAAAGCATCTTCCCTAGTCATAGGAATATAATATAAGCAGTGCTTCAACATATTTCCTTCATCATCGAACTGATAATAAAAGCAAATTAAAGCGCCATCATTTAATAGTATATGATATTTTTTATCATTAAAGATTTGATTATAAGTTGAAACATAATTTAAAATGCTAAATTTAATTATATTTCCCACTTTATCATCTTTACAATTTATATTATTTGCAGTAAAAATCAAATTATATTTAAAAAACGACTTCGAAAGATTATTAATTTGCTGGACTATAATACTTTTATCACTCATCTGGTTTATCTTTCATTTCTTTTAAGTACTGTAGCAATTCATCTATATTATCTTTTCCAGTTTGTTGAAGCAATAATTCTAATTCTAGTTTTTTGTTATGTTCTACAGCATTTCTAAACGATTTTATAGCTGTGTCCATAGATTTTATTACCGTTATTTCAGATTTAGAATTTGTTCTTATTTTTTTCAATTCTCCTTTTGTTGGATAATTAAATTCTAGAACATAATTATTATCTTTAACCTTTTTTATTTCTTCTTCATAGTTGGTTGTTCCATTACTATCCAATATATATACTAAAAATTTTGAACGAGTCATGGCTGTAAATAGGCAGTTCCTACTGGTACTTTCTAACGAACTTATTGCATCACAGTTTAAGATAAACACAATGTTAGCTTCATTACCTTTTGCCCTATAAATTGTGGTATATGCAATTGAATTCTCTAATTTAAAAAGTTTGGGGTTTCCCTTATCTACAACATTTATAGTTTTCAACCATTGACCATTGTTGAAAAAGTTGGTATTATCTTCTAATGTTGTATAAAATATTTCTTTAAATTTCATTGAATTACTTTTTATATTCTTATCATCCAAGTCTATTATTAATATGTCATCTGCTAAGACCTCTTCATTTTCTATCAACTGCTTAATTTCATTAGTAACATATTCATATTGTTGAGTGGAATTAGCAAACTTTTGAAACCTTATTGGATCCGATATTAAATTAGGATATATTTGCTTTCTGTCGAGTTTGACATATGAACCGTATTTTAATTCACCATCTACTACCTCATATCCAATTGATTCCCAAACCTTAATGTCCTCAATCATATTAACAATTGGTTTTCTGACATCGCGATAAATTCCTAAACCTAATGCATGAGCAGTAACCAAAATCTCTTTTGGTGTTCTATAACATCTTTTTAAATCAATATCCTCACATTCACGATTTCCAAAGATTTCATTTTTTGTTGGTACCGGTGCCTTGTTATCACCTAAGGTTTGCATCTCATCATATGCATATATTAACTTTCCATTTTCATTTAATGACTTAAGTACCAAATGAAAGAAATTTATACCAAAATCTTGTGCTTCATCTAAAAAAACATAATCATAAATATTTAGATCGTATTTTAAAGTGTCAAGTAATTCTCTTGATATACTTTCGAGAGAAGTTCCAATTGAATAAGGAACAGAAATATTATTACTCACATTACATATTTTTGAATAAAAACCCTCATTATATTTTCCACCCCAACAATGCATAATATTTATTTTAGAAAAATCCGGTTCACCATATGGAACAAATTCTTTATAAAAATCACAAAATAATTTTGTAATATATTGTTTTAAAGAAATTGTATAAAATACATAACACAGATTTGCTTCCGGATTTTTAAAATGTATATAAGCCATCTTTTTTACCAGAATGATAGTTTTTCCACTTCCTGCCAATCCTCTTATTCTTAAATTACTATCTTTTTTAGTATATATTCCATTGAATTGATTTTCATCAAAGTTTGCAATTTCTTCTGAACGCTTTTTTATGCAAAAACCTATCGAACCATCTTTTTCTATTTTTCTTTCATCATATTTTATAAGATTAAATGTGTTTTGAAATAAAGAAATTATCTCTATTAATTCTTTATTTGAAAGAATATTGTTTGGTGGTAATAAAGCTTTTTCCGAGTTGAGATCCGATATATAAACTGGATTAAATATATTAACTTCTTCCATTTTATCAGAAATTAATTCAGATGATAATAAGATCTTTTTTATATATCTTTTATATCTCTTTAATTCAACATCATTATCAATCAATATATTTATTCCTCTTTCATTAATAATGGCACATTTTAAAATCGAATTATCTTTATTCCCTTCAAAATATGGATAACCACAAAATGCGGAATTATTAAGATGTTTAAATTCACTTATTTTACGGATAAATAAATGAATACTTTCTAATTCTGAATTACTCAAATTATCTTCAATAATATATTCCTTCATAGAAAAATCACCTCTCTTAGTATTATAACATATTTTTTTATTTTTCTATTAATATTTCGTACAACTATTGCAATCTTATTATTGATAATAGCTTTTCAATAATGAGAATGTAGCTTTAATTAGATCATAAAAAGCATAAAACGATAAACAAAAGCACATAGAAAATGAAAAATTAAATATAAAACTCTTAAATGAAATAATCTTAAACAAATTAAAATCTATGTTTTTTGGATCATTAAACATGGGAATATTCATATAAAAAAGCATATTCATGATAATTAATACAATAATTAAATATAATATTAAAAATATATCTTCTTCTATACTTTTTATTAATTTTTTTGACCTTTCCCTCAGAACTGCTTTGTTTTTTCCATTGTTAATAATTCTAGTAATTGATGACAACATAAAACTAAAACCACTAAAACATAAGCCAAGAATAGTTAGAAGTATTCCGATCATTTCTTTTGAATTTGACAAGAAAATATTTTCATTAATTCCTAATCCAGATAATAGTGAAATTAATATGCATGCAACTATAATAATTTTCTTTTTCACGCTATCTTTCCTCCATAAACTTTTCTACGGCTTCTATTTTTTTGAAGGACATTATTATTGACTCTATTTCATCTTTACTCAGAGTTTTATTCATTAAATTTTCACACAACAAAGGTATATTAACTTTTGTGCTCTTTTGCTTACTACTGATTTTTTCTTTTTTTCCATTTGAACCAAGTCTTGTTATCTTCCAACTACCACCACCGTTACTAATATATTTAATGTAAGAATTAATTCCAACTTTATGTGGCCTTAATTTACCTTCTGGATTGCAAAAATTTATGTTTACTATTTCTGCACCGACATTTTTTTCTGCTTCTCGTAACAATGTATCCACATCATCTTCAGCATCAAATGCATTTGGTCTTACTAATTTAAACTCTATATTATATATTTTATTCTTATCATTTATATAACTCCAAAATTTTTCTTCTTCAATTATTGGGTTTAAAACTATTTTTACATCTTTATCCTTTAAATTATTGTTAATAATATTTTCTATGACATTACTACATGTATTATAATTTTCAAAAACTTGAGTATTTGATTCTATTAGAAATTTTTGTGATTTTAATTCGACAAAAATATTAATATACGGATAGTCACTATCTTCAAATTCTATAATGTTATTATCTATAATATCCCTTTTATTAAATTGTTTTTTTCTTGCAAGTTGACAATGAAATATATTGTCATACATATTTTTAAAAATAAGAAAATATACTCTGTTTTGATAATGTGATTCTAATTTTTTTTGTTCCCTTATCATTTCAAAAAAATCACCAAATATTTTATTTTTACTCTCGGAATCATTTTTTAATCCAAGATTAAAAATGCTTTGTTGATCTGGAAAAACAATATTTCCTCTAAACCCATAAAACAAGCTACTATTATTCATTCCACTCTACTCCTACTTCTAGTTAATACAAAAAAACACCAGCACAAAAAATCTATTAAATAGACCTGTACTAGCGTCTTTCTTTAACTAATTTAAGTATATCAAATTATTTTTATTTAATCAATAAATTTAGACAAATTTCTCTATACTAAAATAATATTAGTATATATCTATAGCTTATATATAATAGATGCAATAGGCATATTGTTATTAGACCCTAGGTTAATAACAACACTAATAAGACTTACATAGTAAGGCTTATTAGTGAACATAATAAAATATATATAATTATTTATTATTAACTATCTCATCTAATTTACTTCTTATAATACTCTCTTCTCTACTACCATTAGTAGTTAATCTAATTAATGGTATATTATATTTAGATAGAATATTATTTTTTAATATATCTCTTTCTTTTTGTTTATTATCTTCTTTATGATATTTATATCCATCTACTTCTACCGCTAATAATGGTATTTTACTTATTTTATTATATATTAAGAAATCTATATGAGTATTATGGTGAGAAGCATATTTTCTATTTGCTAAATATAAGAGAAAAAATAATCTCTAGTATTGGTTAGTCATCATACTTATTATTTTCAAGCATATATTTTTTCTTATCTATTATTATACTCTTATCCCTTCTATTTTTTTCATTCTGATATAAATTTTTATATTCTTTAATTTCGCTATCAACAAATTTTTTTAACTTATCATTTTTAGGTTTAAGAGATTTTAAAAACAAGTATTTATTATTGAATGCATCGGCAAGCCCATATTCACCTAATACGACACCTGTGTCAAAAAGTAAGCAATCTATTTCATTCAATATTTCATCATTTTCTTCTACTCTTTGTATAATAAATTCAAATATCTTCCAGCAGGATATTGAAGTACCTAATATTTTACACAAATTAATTACGTTAGTATAAGTATTATAATTATCATTTTCGTTCAAGTATTTTAATATATCAATTCCCAATTCATCATTGTATTCTCCTATTAAGTAGTGTATATAATTGGATATTTTATAACAATCATTTTTTTCTAAGAATTCCATACATAATGATAAATTGTTATATCTTTCTTCATTGTAATTGCTGCAATCAGCTAAACTAATATAACCATAAAAATTGTGTAGATTTGTATTTGGCTTATCTGTTATTTTTTGTTTAAGAATTATTCTTAAATCGTCTGGATACTTCTCAAACAAATCATTTAAAAAATACTCATTTAATCTATTAAATTCACTATATCTAAAATTATCAATTAATATCTTTAAATCTTTATAACTATACTTTTCTATAATATTTTCTTCTGTATCGGGGTTATATAACAATTTTCCCATAATACCTTTATTAATTGCATTGTATTCTTTAATTTTATTTAACAAATACTTTTTATATTCGTTATTATTTATTAAATCATTATTATTAATAATTAATCTTAATAGTTTGAATATTAAATCGTCATTTTTTCTTTCTTCAACAAATATCATTATTTTGTTCAATAATTCTAGATTTATATTATCAATTCTAAACATTGCTTGAATAATCTTATCTGCTTTTATCTCATCATCAATGATGTACTTATAATCCTTATCTTGATTTAAAATTCCAAGAAATATATATTCATTCCATTTGCTTTTGATTATTTCCTCTCCAAATTTCTTTAATGAACCTATATCAACTAAAACTTTTTCTGCATTAATTATATTCAAATTAAAAGTTTCTTCATTATCCATCGTATTCAATATAACAACTATTTCTTCGATATTATCTTTTTTAAAATTCTTAATATATTTATCTAAATAGTCTTTTCTAAACTCTTCTCTTTCACTATGCTTAGAACCTGGTATTTCATCAACAAAGAAGTTAAATAACATTGCATACAACTTTTGTATATTATCTTTTTTTAATCTTTTATAAAACTCACTATCTTTTAACTTTGTGTTTTTCCAAGCACATACAGATTTATACAATTCATTTTTACTGACAATGTCAATTTTGTCATAATTGTCACTAAAAAATTCATATATTGGATTATAATCAAATATATTGGCATTTCTTTCTAAATTACTATTAATATTTAGTAATGCATGTAAAGCATCCTTTGAATGCTTATTTAAAAATATATCTAACAATTCATATATTGATTTATATATTTTAGTCTTATAATTATCATTAGGATTGGTTTTATTACTTACAAGACTTACTTCATTCATTGATGATTTTTCACAATAATTGTAATTTATATCGCAAAAGTATTCAGCCAATTTTATTCTAATATATTCATCTATTTCTTTGTCAATTATTAAGGAATATGCTATTTCATGAATATTATAGTTTCCATATCCTCTACTAGAATCAGCTTTATCTGAAACTATTAAATCTTTTATAAATTCATCAAATTTACTTACAATATTATTGTTGATAGATATTTCATATAAAATTGAAATTATATTTTTAAAGTCATCAATCCATAAATATTTATAATATTGTAAAAATTCTAATAACTTTTTAAATTTATATTCATATGTATCATAATTCAAAGAATTATCAGCTTCCACAGGTAATTCACTAAATTTTTTCACTATTGAATATATTATCCCAGCATCATAAATACTTTTATATTTTTCTTCATCTTCATTAACTAATGGTATAATTTCAATCATTTTATTAATAATACTTTCCAATTCATCTAAAGATTTTACTTCTTGGAGTTTCTTATTAAAATCTTTATCTAACAATAACTCTATATTTTTAGTGCCGATTTTTATGCTATCTATACGTCTGTTAATAAATTCTAGACTAGCCACTACATTTAATATGTCTTTTCTTGCTTTTTCAAAAATTTTTTCTATTCTCTCATACTCTTTATTATCCTTTGATTGTAATTCATCTACATCTTTATAAATTATGTTATGTCCAAATTCATTTATTGCATGTGATAATACTGTTGTCAACTGAACTTCGCATAGCATTCCTTTAAACTTATTTATATCTTTTTTTAACGAAATGGTAATATTAATTCCATCATATTTCATAATATCTTCAGATAACCTATATGACTCAACATTGAATTCTTTATAAATAATATTATTAAAACTCTTCAAATCATCTTCGTTATAAAAAATTACTCTTACGCCACTAAGATCATTTAAATTTTTTATATTGCCATGAATACCATTAATGATTTTTTCAGTTAACTTATTTTTTAGTGAATCATATGATTTAACGCGGCTATTTAAAGATTGATACTTAATTTCATTTTCAATAAGTATATTTTTTATTTTATTTTCAATATAAGATGTAAATTCAACATATAGCAATTGAGATGATAGATACTCCTTTAACATTTTATCTTTTGTCTCTTTAGCTTTTAAATTTTCCATTTTTAACTTTCTCCTACTTCTAGTTAATGCCAAAAAAGACGCAGCACAAAACCTATTAAATAGACCTCGTACTAGCGTCTTTCTTTAACTAAATTAAGTATATCAAATTATTTTTATTTAATCAACAATTTTAGACAAATTTTTCCATACTAAAATAATATTAGTATATGGCTACTACTTATATATAATAGGTATCTTGGATACTTTTAATTAAGATAAGTTTACTTAGCTTAATTAAACACTAATAAGACTTACATAGTAAGGCTTATAGTGGACATAATAAAGATAATATATAGGTATATTAAAACTAAGACTTGATATCTTAGTTTATTATTTAGTTAATGTTAATGTTTTTATTTTAAATTCTTTAGTATCATAACCCCATGGATTAGATACTAATCTTGTATTATTTATTATTATATCTTCTTCTTTATGATCATGACCATATATCCATACTGGTGATTTATATTCTTTTACTTCTGTATAGTAACAAGAGTTATTACCCCTACTATTATTTTTATTTCTAAATGGTGGTATATGTGTTATTATTAAATCTATATTATTTGGTAAGTTATTATACCAAGACATGCTATCGTTATGTAGTTTTTGTATTTTATCTTTCTTAGATAATTCTGATAAGATAAATCTTGAATCATTCTGCATAGGATAGTTATATAGTTTATCTACTAATGTTACTGGTTTATACCAAAGGGTATCTCCCGCTAATAAGAAGGTATTATAGGTATATAGTCCTTTAGTATTATTTGTTTTATCTAGTATGATTATATCTTTATTATCTTTAAATATTTCATTTAATCTATATACTTTATTCATACTATTATAGTTATATTCTTTAGCCATAGGATCAGTATAGATATATTTTATTACTGGTATATAGTATTCATGATTACCTAGGACAAATATTACTTTTTTATAGTATTTTGAACATGAATATAATAGTTCACTCACTCTATTTATATCTTCATCGATATCTCCCGCTACTACAAGGATATCTCCTTTTACTTGCATACTTATTTTATCTTGGACTAATTTATCTATTTTGGTTATGTTTTCATTTTTACTTATGTAGTGAGTTAAGTGTAAATCGGATATGTAGTCAATGTTTAATTCCATGGTATTTTTCCTTTCTAGATGCTTATATTATATAGAAAGATGCAAATTATGTCAAATAAAAAACCATTGACACTTTTATATGTCAACAGTTTATGTGGATAAGTTATTTATTATTACATTTGTTTATGAATTCTTTTTCGTGTTTTTTTAGATAGTTATAACTTTCTTTAATAGCGGTCTCTATATTATTATTTTTATATATGCTTGTTATTTTGTCTAATAAATTTATATTATCTATTTCTACATTATAAAAGATATCATAACATTTAAACTTGTGTTTATATATTTTTTGTATGCCGTCACTATTTAGTATTGGGTCTATGATTATTTCACTTAAGTACCATAGCAAACTTGGGCTATCAAAATCTTCATATTTCCAATTTGGATATATTTCTTTGCATTTCTCAAAGAAAAGGAAATGACATAATTCATGCATACAGGTATCTATTAAATCTTCTTTATTTTTCTTATGAATATCAAAGGCTTTTTCTTTAATGTATCTAGGACATACTGGTATTAGTCCTATTCCTACTGATATTTCTTTATATTCTTTTGGCCACTTTATATTAAAGTAATTACTTATTTCTAACATATATTTATCATTGTATTTATTCCAGATAGTGGTATATTCTTCTCTCAAGTTATTATTTTCTTTTATAAAGTTATTATATCTATCTTGAATTATGTCTTTGATATTATCTTCTTTGGTAAGTCTTTTTAATTCTGGATATAGGAATAATGTTCCTTCTTTTAATGGTAATACATTAGTTGTATCTTTAAGTGTCCATGATAGTATGTCAGATGTTTCTTCAAGAGTTAAATATTTAAATTTTAATTTTGGTATGTTATTCATATTTCCTCCTATTTAATTATATCATATTTTGTTTATTTTCTCACGATAATCATCATAATTGCCAATATATTTAGTTATGTTCTTATTTTTTATTTCTATTATACTAGTAGCTATTTTATTTATGAAATATCTATCATGAGATACAAATAATATAGTACTAGTAAACTCCTTTAGTGACTCTTCAAGCATTTCTCTTGTATCAATATCAATGTGATTAGTGGGTTCATCTAGAATTAAGAAGTTATAAGAATCTTGGATTAGACAGAATATTTTTAATCTTACTTTTTCTCCTCCGGATAAATATTTTATTTTTTTATGAATGTTTTCTCCTGCAAAGAGATATTTAAATAAAGCACTTCTTAAATATTGTTCTGGTCCAATGAAATATTTTTTGGCTTCTTCTAGTACTGATAAATTAATATCTTCAAACTCTATCTCTTGAGGAATATAACCTATCTTGATATTACTTCCTAGTTTTATACTATTATTTCCTTTTAATATTTCTTTGATTAGAGTAGATTTTCCTACGCCATTATCTCCGACTAGACAGAGTCTATCTTGATATTTAATACTTAAGTTAAGGTTATTAAATATTTCTTTAGTACCATAAGATAGATTTAGATTATTTATTGTTAATGCATCTTTTCCTGACCTACTAGCGGTATCAAAAGTTATATTTAGTTTTTTCTTTTCTTCTGGTTTATCTAACTTTTCTAGTTTTTCTAATCTTTTTTCGATACTAGCAGCTCTTCTAAAAAATATTTCTCCGCCACTTGGTCCACAAAGCCTACCATATTCTTTTAATCTTTTGATACTATTTTTCATAGCGGTTATTTGTTTTTGTTGGTCTTTATAGTTTTTTAATTCTAGTAATAATCTATTTTCACTTTCTTTAATATAGTAACTATAATTACCATGATATACTTCTATTCCTCTTTTGGTTAATAAATATACTTTGTTTATGACATTATCCATGAAATAGCGGTCATGTGATACTAGTATTATTGTACCTTTATAGTTCTTTAATGTTTTTTCTAACCAAATTATTTTATTTATATCTAAATGGTTAGTGGGTTCATCTAATAATAAGACATCTGGTTCTTGTAATAATAATCTTATTAGAGATATGATGGTTTTTTCTCCTCCAGATAGGGTATTGAAATTTCTATTTAATATTTCTTCAGTTATATTAAATACTGGTAGTATTTTTTGAATCTTTGTTTCGTATTCATATCCTCCTAACGAGATAAACTTCTCTTGCAGATTCATATACTTTGTTATTACTTTATAATCTTCAGTTAAAAGTTTATCTTCATATCTTTCTAATTTTTCTTTTAGTTCTATTATTTCTTTAAAGGCACTATTTATATAGTCTTTTACTATTATATCTTTTTCTTCAGGTATTTGACTTAAATAGCCTATACTTATATTATTTCTTATTGAAAGGGAACCGGAATCTATACTTTCTTGGCCTGCGATTATTTTTAGTATAGTACTCTTTCCACTTCCATTTGTTCCAATTAAGCCTACTTTTTCTCCTTTTTGTACTGTTATATCTATATTATTTAATATTAAGTCAAAGCCAAATGACTTACATACTTTACTTATATTTATATCTATCATAATATTCCTCCCATCAAAAAAAGTTATATGAATATATTGCATCCATATAACTTCTATTTATATATATAGATGCAGGCACGACAAAAACTCACACCCACATCTCATTTTTTTTACTTTTATTTTTGATGAGATAAAGGTGTGATATTTATAGTAAACATGATTACATTACCTACATATTTATACATAAATATCCCTCCACTTATAATATATTATAGTTTTTTATTTTTGTCAATTGTTTTTACACTGCAAGCCATTTGTCTTGCTAGTGTTATTTGGAGTCTTTGGTCTCCAAATAAGTATAATTAATACTTATTATATATAAGTATGAAATATATACTTAAAGTAGTTTATTATTGGTATTTTTTTTGTTATTTTGAGTATAATAATAGTGCAATTGTTGAGTTATAATACATATGTTACAAATTTAATATAAAAAAAGATACCATTCTGGTATAATTAAGTTGACGACAAAAATTATACAGAAAGAGTGGTATCTATGAAGATTATAACAGAAGAAATGAGATTTAGGAAGAGGTTATGTGAATTTGCTTTAAAATATGGTGTAACAAAGGCAGCAAAAAGGTATCATACCAATAGACAATTTGTATATAGACAACTTGAAAAGTATGATGGAACTTTAAGGAGTTTAGCATTACAATCCAGAAAACCACATTCGCATCCTAATGCACATACAAAAGAAGAATTAACATTGATCAAGCAAATTTATAGCAGGTATGGTTGCGATGGATTGGCAGAAGTATATGTTCAATTAAGAAAAAGAGGATATAAAAGAAGTTATGGTTCAATGTTGAAACAGATAAAAAAAATTCCTAAAGAAAAAGTAAAAATAAGAAAAGGATATACAAGACATAAAGAAATAAGAGGTCAATATCCTGGCGATAAAGTACAAGTGGATATAAAATATGTTCCTAAAGAATGTTTGCTATTTGATACAATAGATAAGAAATACTATCAAATAACAGCAATAGATGAATTTTCAAGAAAAAGAATACTTGAAATAGTAGATGAAAAAAGTGTCACTAATACTAGTAAGTTTATAAGAACATTAGAAGAAAAAATGGGATTAAAAATAAATACTATTCAAACAGATAATGGACCAGAATTTGTTAATAATCAGATTGAGACAAATCTACCGACATTGTTTGAATTAACATTAAAAGATTTAGGAATGATACATAGACGGACAAGACCATATTCGCCGTGGCAAAATGGAAAAGTTGAAAGAAGTCACAAAATAGATGGAGAAAGGTTTTATAGTAGGAATGAATTTACATCAGAAGAAGATTTAAAAAAGAAACTTAAAAGATATAATGCAAGATATAATAATATAGCTAAAAAAGTATTAGACTTTAAAAGTTCAAACCAAATAGTAGAAGAATACAAACTTAATTTTCTTTCTGCTTAATAAAGCATATAAAAAAGATATTAACATTTGTCAAGGATAAATAAATGGCAAAGCCATCCTTGACAAACATAATACTTTTTTATAATATGTCTATAGGCAGAAAAGAACTTTTTATAAAAAAGTGTAACATATGATTGATTTCTCTAGAATTTTGAGTATAATAATAGTGCAATATACTTGACTTTTTATGATAGTTATAGTATCATTGTATTACCGGAGAGAAATCTCGTCAGGTCGATAGCTCAATGTCGATTTTATTAAATTAAGTGTATGTTAAGTACACCGCTTGAGTTGGGGAGAGACTACTAGATAGTCTCTTTTCTTTTTATGGGAATAATAGTTTATGATCGATAATATCAATATCAGAATCAATATTTGATAATGCTCTTCTTCTAGTAGTACCTGCTATTAAATCTGCTGCTTGAACTAAATAACTCTTACCTGAATCTTGATATGTTAATCTTATTTCTAATTTTCCATATAATATATTTTTGTATATTATGTCATAATTAAAATTAGATATTCCATGTAGTAATTCTTCTGTTAGACCATCTTTTAAATTATAATAACCATTACTTTTTGTAGATTGTTCATCTATATTTATTATTAATCTCACATTTTTATGTGGGTCTATTTTTTTATCTTTTATTAATTCTTCAATGGTACTTTTAATTAGTCTTCTTATTGTGTAATCTATGTATCTTCCTTTGGAGGCTTTATTACTTATAATATGATCATATACTTTTGTATTATTTATTACTAGGGCAATAGTATAATATTTACTTATGTAGTTCATAATCCTTCTTTTATGACCTTTCTTGATATTTGTATTTTTTATTTCTTTACATTTTTTAGTACATTCTCCTTTTGTTTGGTCACAGTAAGAACATTTTATCTCATTTATTATTTTGCGATACTGCGTTATAAATTTATCTTTTTCTTGTTTTGATAAAAAGACTATTCCTGCATATACTGATACTTTTTCTTTTTTTGTTAATTTACCTGAATCATCTAAATTTATATATATTTCTTGATATTCTTCTTTTTTATTCATGTAAGTGCTCCCTTCAATTGTTTTAATGTTTATTATAGCACTTACTTTTACTCTTGTCATTAGTTTTTTGTACTTTTTAGTTATCAACAGGTATTGTGGATATAAGAAAAACTATAGACATAAATCTATAGCTTATATAAATACTTTTATTTCAGAGACATTTGGCCAAGTAAATATTTTTGAAAGACTTTTGGCTTTCAAAAACCTCGAACAATGTAATGTGAGAGGGATATATTACCTTCTACTTTTTCCTTTAGAAGATAATAGTTCTTCTCTTAAACATCTATAATATTCAATACAATTAACATATTTATTTTCTTTTTCATTAAATATCCATATAGCAGTTAAATCTTCTAACGAGATAGCTCCCATTTGTCCATCTTGTACTTTGGTATAAGGTGCTTCTAGTACTGGCCTTTTATCGTAGTAAAATAGTTTATCTCCACCTCTAGTCCAAAATAATTCATTATTATGACCACCTTTTACTTTGCCTTTACTTCTTGCATATCCACTAGTTATAATATCTTCTACTTGATCCATACCGGTTACTCTATATACAAAATTATCATTTGTCTTCATAGCAATAGGACTATCTTTCCCAAAAGCTAATTCTCGGACAAATACTCTTTTTCTAGTAGTTTCTTTTCTATCGTCTTCCATATTTATTCCTTTTCTATAGTAGTTCTACCACTTATTCTATTATCACCATCTTTAATCCAAAGATAATATTTTTTATATGTAAAGTAATTACTCTCTACTTTGTTATTTTCTATTTTATTCCAGCATAATGAATCTATACTGGGAACACTCTTAGTTGTTTTTAGACAGTATTCAGTTGAATCTCCTGCTGTTGTTATTATAAGTTTATTATTTTCTTTAGTAATACTTTCTATTTTAGCTATCATATTTTCATTAGGTTTAGCATAATACTGATTATTATCACTATCTGGTAAGATATTTTTTGCTACAATGAAACTAAATACTGATAAGATGAATATACCTCCAAGTACTATAAATGTACTATTATTATTTTTCATTTTTAACCTCCCTGTAATCTTTAAATAATTTTGTATATATTGGTTTTACTAACTCTCCTAATACAAACATTATAAAACATATTCCGATAGTTATCAAGATATAATTTATTTTTATATTTGGTACTATAAAGTATTTACTTATTGGGGTTACTAATACTATGATTTGAACTAATAGTATTGTTAAGACTCCTAGGGTTAGTTTTTTATTTGAAAAGATATTTTTGTTTAGTACTGACTTCTTAATATTACGACAAGAGAACGAGAATAGTAATTCATGAGTTACTAAGTAAATAAATAATAATGAACCTGCAGTATTTACATCTGCTTCTTTTGCAAAATAAATAAATATTATTAACATTACTATTGATTTTATGATTGCTCCGATTACTATTTTAGCTGTTAATAATGGTGTAAAGAAACTTTCATTGTATTTATTAGCAAGAGTATTTTCCATTTGGTCTTCTGTTTTCTTTTCAAAGGCTAACATAATAGCGGGTATACTATCTGTTACTAGGTTTATCCATAGTAGTTGTAGTGTCGTAAACATTTCCATATTTAGTACCATGGATATGAATACTAGAAGTACTTCTACTATATTGCCGGCAAGTAAGTATAGTATTATTTTCTTGATATTAGAGGTTATTCTTCTTCCTTCTTCAACTCCATCGACGATGGTAGAAAAACTATCATCTACAAGAATACAATCTGCTACTTTTTTTACCACTTCAGTTCCGGTTATGCCCATGCCTATTCCAATATCAGCTTTTTGAATAGCAGGTGCATCGTTTACGCCATCTCCAGTCATAGCTACAACATAACCATTACTTTGTAGTGCATCTACTATCCTTAATTTGGTACTTGGTGATATTCTAGCATAAACATTATATTTTTTTACTGCTTCTTTTAATTCATCGTCTGTTAACTTATCTATTTCTTTTCCAGTAGTGGCTCCTTCATCGGTATCGATAATACCAACACTTTTAGCTATTGCACGAGCAGTATTTATACTATCTCCAGTTATCATAACTATTTTTATTCCAGAATTTTTACAAGTATTAATAGCATTTGGTACTGATATTCTTGGTGGATCCATCATTCCTATTAATCCTATAAATATCATATTATGTTCTGGATCACTTGTGTTTTCTGTTTTATAGGCTAGTGCTAAGATACGAAGGGATTTTTCTGATTCTTCCTCTTCTATTTTGAATATTTTTTCTTTATATTCAGTAGTTATATTATATAATTTATTATCTTCTAGATAATAGGAACAGTTTTGTAATACTGAGTCTAAACTTCCTTTAGTAAATGAATATTCTTTACCTTCAATGGTATTGATAGTACTCATCATTTTTCTATCTGAGTCAAATGGATACTCTTTTACTCTTGGAATATTTATTAATATATTTTTTTCTTCAAGGTATTTATAGATGGCTACTTCGGTTTCATCTCCTAGATATTTATCATTATTCTTAGTTACATTCTGACAACTTGATAAACAATAATTATATAGATTTATGTTTTCGATATTATCTTTTTCGGTATATAATTTATTGTTTACATAGATACTTTTTACTTGCATTTTATTTTCGGTAATAGTTCCTGTTTTATCGGAACAGATTATGTCAGTAGAACCTAGTGTTTCAACAGAAGCCATCTTTCTTATGATGACATTTCTTTTAGCCATTTCGGACATTCCTAGGGATAATATTATGGTTATTACTGATGACATACCTTCAGGGATAGCGGCTACTGCTAGTGAGATGGATAGCATTAGGATATCAAAGAAATCATTCTTTTTAAGTAGACCTACGACCATCATAACTATTATTATACCGATTATGATATAGGTTAATACTTTACTTATTTGGTTTACTTTCTTTTGGAGTGGAGTTAGTTCGTTCTTGTTATTCATAAGACTAGCTCCTATTTTACCTAGTTCGGTATTCATAGCGGTACTACATACTACTACAAAGGCATGTCCATTTGTTACATTACAGCCAGCATAAACCATATTTTTTCTTTCATATAATTCTTTTTCTTCGGTTATATCATTATTATCTTTCTTGATATTTTTTGATTCTCCGGTTAGGGTTGATTCATTTACTTCTAAGGCTTCTGATGATATTATTCTAGCATCAGCAGATACATAATCACCTGCTTCTAGTTCTATTATATCTCCTGGTACAATCTTTCTTACATCAATTGTTTCTTTCTTACCATCTCTTATGACATTATTATTTGTTATAAACATTTTGTTTAGTTCTTCTATTGCTTTATCGGCTTTCTTTTCTTCAATAAAACTTAGAGTAGCATTTATTACTACAATTATTAAGATTATTACTGAGTCAGCATATGATTCTTTTTGAATATAAGATATTACTGCAGAAAATACTGAAGCAAAGATAAGTAATATTATCATGAGGTCATTAAACTGATTTAAAAAAATTATGAAATTTGATTTTTTCTTTCGTTCTGCTAATTTGTTTTCACCATACTCCTCTAATCTCTTACTTGCTTCTTCTTCAGTTAATCCGCTTATACTTGTATTTAATTCTTTATATAGTTTTTCTACTTTTTTATTATAATAATTATTTTCTTTCATCTTTTTACTCCTTTATATTAGATATGATAGAATAAACATTACTATCATTATTATTAAGATTATTATCAATAGTATTTTGGTTATATTTATTAGTGTATTTTGATATGGTTTTAATACTCTTATTCCACAATTACGACAATACTTATCACTATCTCTTACTACTTTTTTACAATTTATGCACTCTTTCATTATTGTAACCTCTCTTTTAGGATATTTATTATTTCTAATGAACTGGTACTTGACGAATCTCTATGTAAGTAATAGTCATGAACGGCTTCAGCGATTACTTCGTCATAATTTACACTTTCTTTTATTTTTTGGCTAGCATATCCTGATATATTTTTGGTAAAGTCTTCAAGTGAAATATTGGTATTATACTTTTTGTTATAACTCTCTATGGCTTCTCCGACTAGTTCTTTTGAGTATGTTCCTTCTTTTAAGATATTTAGAATTTTTTGATAATTATTTATATTATCTTTGGTTACTAGTGTTATGTTATCTATATTATTTTGTTTTAATAGTGTTACCAAGGTTATGTAATGTCCTAGTTCATGGGCTATTAGTGATTCATAACTAGCATTATTTGGATACCAGTTTTCTTTTAATCCTTTACTTAGGATATCTTTATTTAAGAAATAATAACTATTTAATAAGATTTCGGTTTTATTTACTTTGTTATATTCTTTTATATCTAAGTTATTATTTATAAAAGTATTAGTAGGATTGAAATAGGCTATATAGTCTTCATTACTTGGAGCATTAGTTATTGTTATGTTGGTTAGATAGCCTTTTATATTAGGAAATAATTGATAGGTTACAGTTATAACTTCTTTTATTTTACTTGATACATCTTCATCAACATCACATAAACTTACACTAGGAATGTTATAGTTTTCACTTACTTCTTTTTCGATTATGGATACATTTATGTTTCTTTTACATTTCCAAGATTGTTTTGTGATATCTTGTTTTATTAGATTTATGGCTTCGGCTTTAGTACTTAAGGTTACTTTTGTATATTTATTATTAGTGTTAATAATGGATACTTTATAACCATATTTTAAGCTAGATATTTCTTTTTGTAATTCTATATATGGTCTAAACATATCTTTACCGCTTATTAGAGTCATTGCAATAAAACTTATTATGATAATAGAAGTTAAGGTAAATAATAAACCAATATTATTTTCTTTATATCTTAATTTATTGTCTTTTAAAGATAAATAGCCATGAGGAGTTAGTTCTCCGCAGGTGGGACAGAAGTTATCATCTGCTTCTAGTTCTTCATTACATTTTATACATTTCATAGTTCCTCCTTTGCTACTTTATTTAATTATATCACATTTTGTCGTATTTGTTTGTAAAAAAATAATATTTTCATTTTTAATGGGAAAATTATATTAGGTGTTAGATATGAATTTTCAAAAACTAATAGAATTAAGAGAAGACTCTAGTCTTAAACAAAAAGATATTGCTAATGTTCTAAATATTACCCAACAGACTTATTCGCTATGGGAAAATGCTACAAAAATTATTCCTTTGAAGCATTTAAACTCTTTATGTAATTATTATGATGTTAGTATGGATTATGTACTTGGACTTTCTAATGTTAGACAATATGATATTGTTAATAGGGTTATTGATAAAAAAATTATTGGAATAAAATTAAAAGAATTTAGAAAAGAAAAGAATATTACACAAGAAGAACTTGCTAATATTCTTAATACTACCCATTCAACAATTAGTGCTTATGAAAGTGGTAAAACCACTATTCTTACTGCTTTTGCTTATCAGATATGTAAAAGATATAATATTTCTATGGATTATTTATGCGGCAGAGTAAAAAATACTAGATAGGTTGTCATCTAGTATTTATTTTTATCTTTTTTTCATTTTATTAAAGTCGTCATCTATCTTCTCTGTATATTTTATAAAATAATCTTTTAATTTAATATTATAATTATATAATTCTGACAATAGTTCTTTTTGTGAGTCTAAATTATATATGTTTAATTCTTTTACCATTTCACTATTCAGTTTTTTATTTTCATATAACTTAATATTAATATTTTGAGCCATGATATAATTATCTAATTGTCTTGATATTTCTTTCATTAATTCTTTTTCGTAATTTACTGAATAACTAATATCGTTTTTATTTGAATATTTAAATTCATTAAATTTTTTAATATTATTTTCTATACTGTTACTATACTTTTCTATTTTTAGTATGTTATATCCATTTCCACCTGTACTAGTTAATATACTAACTTGATATTCTTGTCCTCTTTTTGTATAGTTACTTATGTATTCATAATAGTTTGTTGATTCTAGTGTTTCACAATAATGATGATGAGTAAAAGGCATTAAACTTTTATCTTTGTATCTGTCTATTCTATCTTTTTCTTCTTTGCTTGTTGCAAAGCCAATTAAACTCATGTTTTCAGTAGAATATTTTTTTAGTGCTTCTTTATTATAGTTTTCTTCAATTTTATCAATTTGTCTAAAATAATATCTATCTTCTGGTGGAAAAGATACTAATGATTTTATTAGATTTATATAATTGGTAGTTAAATTATTATCTTCTATTTGGTTATTAAATTCTTCTATCTGATCTTTATTTATTTCACCATTTACAGCACAATCTTCTTTATCTAATAACTCATTTCTTTTTTTATCTAATTCTTTTCTTTCTTTTTGTGAATATGAAACTAAATATAAATCTGAATTTCTTTGTGTGATAGTAGTTTGTTCTTCATTTTCAATTTTTTCATTTTTAACTTCAGGATTATAATCTAAAACGATACTGTTTAGATTTTCAAATAGAGAAAAATTATAAAAACTTATATTTTTTGTAATTAGTTTATCAAACTCTATTAATGGATATGAATAATTAAATTTGTTTATAAATTTTTCTTTAAAGTCTTTATTATCCGCTAAGTTTTCATATTGTCTAACATAATTATCTAGTATTACACGAATATTTTTATCTTCGATGCTTATTTTAGGGTTTTGAATTACAGATAATTTATTTGTGTCTTCAAATCTTCTTAATATACTTTTCCTAGTGTTTGGATTATTTAGTTTTTTTAATATAAGTTCATTTCTAATATAACTATATACAAAATTATTTACTTTTTCATTTTCATCTAATAATTTATTTATATTTTGTTTATCAGCATAAAAATCTATTGTTTTTTCTTTGGGAGCTAAGGCTGTTATTTCATTTAATATTTCTTCTTCAGGTGTTAGTTTTCTTTTTAAGTCTTTTTCTGATTTATATCTCCACATTATTATTTTGCTATAATTTTCTTTAGTGAAATCTAGTTTAAATACTTCTTTAAATTTCTTATTAAATATTTTTATTTTTTCAATATCATTTGATCCATCCCAGTTAATTTCTCTCATTATATTATTTATTATTTTATCTATTACTGCTTTTTTATAAAATGAATATAGTGAACTATCACTACTTGTTAGTCCTAAAAGATGAGATATGTTTCTTCTTTCGATTCTTAATATTTCAGTAATATTTTTATGAAGGCCATTTGTTATTGTTTGTGAAAAATCCACGCCATCAAATTCATTATCAAATATTTTTTTATTTGAATATATTAATGTCATTAAGACTTTTAATTCTTCTCTTTTTGGTAGATAATTTTTATCATGTATTTTGTTTTTTATCTCTTTTGGTATTGTTATTTCCTCTAGGCTACTTTTATTCATTAAATAATTATAAAGTGAAGTATATAACTGTATAATTATGCCACTTGTTTTATTATCTATTTTTTTATTTGTTAGAGCAATGGTTACAGAATTAATTAAAAATTCTATTCTACTATCAGAGTCAGAAATAACTTCTTCATATGATTTATCATTTTTTTCATATTTTCCTGTTATATCATATAGTGTCTTAAATGAATTTAATACTCTTAGATTAGCTATTTTTTCATTATAGTTTTTATTTATAATATTTAAAATTTCATCACTTTGAAAATAATTATCTGCATTCATCTTCTACCTCCATATTACAATTTTATTATACTATATATTTTATTCTTTTTTATACTTTTTTACCTTAAGTTTACACTTTTTATCAACAGCACCTGTGAATATAAGAAAAAACTATAGACACAAATCTATAGCTTATATAAATATTTTAATTTTAGAGACTACAGGCTCTAAAATTCTTTTGAAGACCCTAGGCTTCAAAAGTAAGTGAGAAACCTTGGGTTCGAACTTTTACTACTTTATACTAAAGTACTTAGTTAAATCTTTAATTACTCTTTTATGATAGAATACTAAGAGAATTATTAAACTTAATACACCTACTCCTCCTAAAACAATGATAGGCCAGTTTAATTCTACTACCTTAGTTAGAGCTAATATACAAAATATTATGGCCCCAATAGCAGTAAAGAATAGTGGAATAAATTTCTTTCTTTGTAATTTGAATTCAGATAGAAATATTATTAACTGAAATATTATAATACTAAAGAGAATTATATTAATTACAAAGTATGAGAAACTAGTTTCTTCAATAATATCTATCATATATAAATAAGCACATACTATCATTACTACTATTGTTATTCTTTTTATTAGAGTATTATCTATTAATGGTTTATTTAATATAGCAAAATAGAATATTATTTCTCCTCCTAGTACATAAAGCATCCATTTTTTTCCTCCTAGTGAGAGGTTTATTATAGTACAAGTTATTATCGATATTAGGAATATTATTAACATTATCTTTCTAAATATTAAGAATTTATTTACTTCTTTTTTTAGTTTTGGATAATTAATTTCTACTTTCATAGTCTTCACTTCCATATACTTTTAATTTAATATTGTTTTGAGTTAATATGTTATATATACTATTTTCTACTGATGTATTTGTAGTTAATTTACTTATTGATAATGTTAAAATATTATTACACGTTATGATAGAAAATGAGGCTCTATTTGTAATAGCGGTTCCTAAGACAAAGTCCATCTTTTCTACTTCTTTTTGTATTTCTTTTGGTAATTTTATATTACCTAGATTGGATAATACTGTAGTTTGAGATTTATCACCAGCATAACCATATATTAATTTGGCTACTGGTCTTTTTATAAATAGCGGAATGAATTTTAAATACTTTATTAAATTATCTGTATATTTTAATAATTCATCTAAGTTATCTTTAGTATTTTTTTCTCTTAATTGTCTTTGTACTTCAAGTAGGGTACTATCTAAATCTTTGATATCTTCTCTTGGAATATTTATGGATACATATAATGAGAAGTTTCTTAATGTTTTAGAGGGATAGTATTTACGCATATTTACTGGTACTTGTATTTTTATTAGTCCTTTTTTTGATGTTGAATATGATATTGTTAGAAATAAAATACTTAACATTAGTTCTGTTATAGTGGCATTCTTTTCTTTAGATAGTTTTTTTATATCATTTAAATCTATATCAAAATGTAATATCTGACATGGTCTAACACTTGATTTTTTTCCATCTATTTGAAGAGCTTTTTTCTCTATTAGACTTTGTGATTTTATCTTTGAAACTTTTCCTTTAAATTCATCTTTTGCTTCTTCTTCTTTAGGTCTTTCATTTATATCTAATACATAATTATTAGTACCTTGTATTTCTTTTAATAATTTTAGATAAGTAGCTACTAGTGTGGATAGAAATATGGTAGCTCCTGTTCCATCTGTTAGGGTATGAAAGCATTCTATACTTATTCTATTTTTATAGTATAGGGATTTAAATGATTGTTTACCTATGTTTGATACATTTATATATGAACATGGTAATTTTTTTTCTTCATGGATATGGAATCTTTTCTTTATCCCATCTAGATAGTGCCAAAAGAAGCCTTTTCTTACGGATGTTCTAAAAGTAGGAAATCTTTTCATAGTAAATAATAGGGCTATTTGATATATTTCTGCTACAATATCTTCTTTTAAATAACATGATACTCTATAGACACTCATAAGATTATCTCTCATTGATAATGGATATATTTTAGCGGCACTATCTAATGGATACCAGTTTTCTGGTTCTTTTTGATAAATGTCTCCAAGGTTATCTATGGATAATATTTTAAGTGTTTCTTTAAGAGATTTTCCATTTTTTAAATAGTACTCTATGGCCTTCTCAAAGTCTTCATTTATTTTTATGGTTTCTTTTTTTGTTAGAGATATATTATTATTTAGATTGGTGAAATATTCTTTTATTATTTTTTCTTCTTCTAGATTAAAGTTCTTGTAAAAGGTTCTTCTTTGTTTCAATTTATCACTTCCATATTTATTATATCATAATATGTTGATTATTTGTGTACTTTTTCCCATGAACATTCTATATCATTTCTTCCAAAATGACCATAGGCTGCGAGTGGATAATAGATTGGTCTTTGTAAATCTAACTCTTTTATGATATTATCTACACTAAAATTGAAAGTGTTATTTACGTATTTATATATTTCTTCTTCAGGTACTTTATTTGTACCAAAGGTATTTATATATAATGATATTGGGTAGGCTTTACCTATAGCATAACTTAGTTCTATTTCACACTTATCAGCATAATTATGGGCAACAATGTTTTTAGCTACATATCTGGCATAATTGGCTGCACTTCTATCAACTTTAGATGGATCTTTACTACTGAAACATCCTCCTCCTACTTTACCCATTCCACCATATGTATCACATACTATTTTTCTACCAGTAGTACCGCTATCACCAAAAGAACCTCCTACCGTAAAACTACCACTGGTGTTTATTAAGATGTTTGTTTTGTCATCTATTAGATTACTTGGCACTACTTTATTTATTACTTTCTCTATTATATATTTTCTTAATTCTTTACTAGATACTTCTTTTTTATGCTGAGAAGCTATAATTATGGTATCTATTCTTTTGGGAATATCATTTTGATATTCTACTGTTACTTCGGTTTTACCATCAGGTAATAAAGGACTATCTTTATCTTCTTTTCTTACCTTGGTTAAATTATAAGCTAGTTTATTGGCAAGCATTATTGGCATAGGCATTAATTCTTTTGTTTCATTAGTGGCATAACCAAACATTATTCCTTGGTCTCCTGCCATAATGGTATCTTTTTCTACAGCCTTATTTATTTCTTTAGACTGCATACCTACTTTTACTATTACATGGTATTCTTCATTATAACCTATATCTTTTAGTACTTCTTTGGCTAATTTTTCATAATCTAGTTTAGCCTTGGTACTTGCTTCTCCATATATTAGTATTAAATCGTCTTTGATTGTGGCTTCAACAGCCATCTTACTAGTTTTATCTTGTCTTAAGGCTTCATCTAAAATGTAATCACTTATTTTATCACATATTTTATCTGGATGTCCTTCAGTTACTGATTCACTAGTAAATAAATATTTTTTCATTGTATCACTCCTTCTTTGTTTTTATCAAAAAGAAAAAACTCTTGAAAGAGTTTGTAGCTAGCATTATTCTCTTTCATCGTTATTAGCTGTACCACCTTACTTTATGCAGGTTGGTATGAGTTCATAGAGCTAATTCTCTCCCTCATTCTTGATAAAATACATTTATATTATATATTATTTTTGACACTTATACAAGTGATTTTGTTTATTAAACTACATTTTATGAAATTTTTGTTAAAAGAAACTATTATCTTGTTTGAGAATAAAAGATTATGTGATAAAATATCATTTAGTGGTGATAAAATGAAAAAACAATACTTAATTTATGCAGATGAATCACATAGAAAGGGAAAGTTTTTTAGTAACTTTTATGGTGGCGCATTAGTTAATTATACTGAAATTGAAAAGATAAATGGTATGATAATAGCAAAAAAAGAAGAACTTGGCTTGTATCAAGAAGTTAAGTGGACAAAAGTCACTGAGCAATACTTAGACAAATATTTGAATTTGTTTGACTATTTTTTTGATTTTGTTAAAAAGAATAAAATTAAAATACGAATAATGTTTAGACAAAATGCTCAAGTTCCTCAAAATTTGACAAGAGAGCATCAGGAAAAAGAATATTTTCTTTTATATTATCAATTTATCAAGCATGCATTCGGTATTGATTACTGCAACCAAAACGAAAGTGATCAAATAATATTGAAATTATACTTCGATAAATTGCCAGACACTAAAAGAAAAAACAAAGAGTTTAAAGGTTACATTTATGCACTTAATGATTTCTTTTTTGTTAACAATGTTCATATTTATAATGAAGATATTGCAGAGGTTGATTCTAGAAATCATGTTATATTACAATGTATGGATATTATTTTAGGAGCTATGAACTTTAAACTAAATAATATGGATAAGAAAAAAATGCCTAATAGCAATAGGCGTGGAAAAAGAACTATTGCTAAAGAAAAGTTATATAAAAATATTTTAAAAAACATCAGAACCATATATCCTAATTTTAATATTGGTATTTCTACTAGTAGTCGTGGTGACTATAAAAATAATTGGAAAGATCCATATAGACACTGGTGCTTTAAGTCTAAAAATAGTATCTTTGATTCCTCATTAACTAAAAATGCAAAATAAAAACTCCATTCTTCCTACATAAACCTTTTACGTGATAAACGTAAAGCTTCGGATTGAACAGAGTTCTTATATGACAATGATATCATTTTTAATGATAATTGTCAATATTATTATACTTGTGTAAATGTTTTTTTATGTATTAAAACAAATAAAATACTATTAAATATTTATATTTTTTATTATTTAGGTATATATAACTGGCTTATATATGATAGATTTTATTTTTAGACTATAGGCTAAAAATAACACTCTGAGACTACAGGCTTAGAGTGATAATATTAATTAATTATATTTTATTTCTTTTATATATGGTTTAGCGGATATTAAACCCATCTTTGGTATTATAGTTATTGTTACTTCTTTTTTATCTTCAGATAACTCAATATTTTCAATTACATCTTTTTCAGTACTTACTAGTTTTATTTCATGCATACTTAAAGTACTACGGGTAGTTAATGATGAATTATTAGATAATGTACCTAGCTTAGTATCATCTATATATACATCAAATGGTATAGCAAAACCTAACATTTTCTTTTCTCTTACTATAGTTATCTTTCCAATATTATTTTCATTATTTAATGGAGTTTCTTTACCACAATGAGGACAGAATTTGACTCCTAAATCTAATTTACATCCACAATTTAAACATATCATATTAAACACTTCCTATCTACATACTTATATTAACATAAGTATGTTTTTTTTGCAATTTTATTATATACTTTTTTGTACTTATGTGATAAAATTATACTAGGAGAAGAAGAATATGTTAGGGAAGATTATTGCTATTAATGAAAATGTTGTATCTGTTAAAATAGAAGTTAATGTCTATGATTTTGATGGTTTAATAGGTAAGAATGTTACTTTTAAAGATGAAAATATTACTAGTATTGGAGAAGTTACTGCGATTGGTAATGGTATTATGCAGGCTATTTTGGTTGGTGAAATTAAAGATGGTAAATTTTTATATGGAGATATTTCTAAGCCTTCCTTTAAGGCTATATGTTATTTGATTGATAATGCTACTTTGGATATTGTTCTAAATAGTGATGCTACTAATACTATAAAACTTGGTAAATCTTATATATATCCTGATTATGATATTAAACTTGATGTTGGTAATTTCTTTTCTAATCATTTTGCTATACTAGGTAATTCTGGTAGTGGTAAATCTTATTCGGTTGCTAAGATACTACAAGGAATCTTCTATCAGTGTAAGACGCTTCCATTTTATTCTAATATTTTCTTATTTGATGCTTATGGTGAATATCAAAGAGCCTTCTCGAGAATACATGAAGTTAATGAAAATATTAATTATAAGGTATATACTACAGATTTAAATAGTACGGAGTTCGAAATACTTACCTATCCTTTTTGGCTTTTAGGAGTAGATGATTTATGTTTACTTATGGGTGTTACTTCTAGAGAACAGATTCCAATAGTAGAAAAGGCTTTGAAGTTAGTTAGTTATTTTTCTAGAGAAGAAAATGAAGTTATTAATCAGAAGAATGATATTATTGCTAGATGTTTACTTGATGTATTGTTTTCTGGTAAGGCTCCTAGTATGATAAGAAATAAAGTTGTATCTATTCTTACTAAGTTTAGTACTAGTAATTTGAATCTTGAGGTTAAACTTGAAAAAGGTGGATGGGCTAGAACTATAAGACAATGTTTATTTGTAGAACAAGGTGGAGAATTTGCAGATGTTGAACTTGTTATTGAGTATTTAGAAAGTTTATGTCTAGATAACTTTGAACTTTCTTTACCTAATGGTGAATTTATGTATTCTATGAAAGACTTTAGTACAGCTTTAGAGTTTGCTCTTATTTCTGAGGGAGCTCTTAATAGTGATACGGCCTTTGAACTTGGTAATGCTCTTAAAGTTAGATTTAATAATCTCATGAATAGTGATTATTCTAGATATTTTGATTATAATGGTTATATTAATAGAGAGGGATATATTAATTTACTTCTCACTTGTAATAATGGTAGAAAGGCACAAATTGTTAACTTTAATATTAATTATGTTGATGATAGATTTGCTAAGAACTTAGTTAAGATTTATTCTAAGCTTTTGTTTGATTATATTGTATCTTTAAATCAAAGAGCTACGATGCCATTTCATATTGTACTTGAAGAGGCTCATAGATATGTACAGAATGATAGTGATGTTAGTATACTTGGTTATAATATATTTGAAAGAATTACTAAAGAAGGTAGAAAGTATGGTTTACTACTTGGAATTGTTTCACAAAGACCTTCTGAATTATCAGAAACTACGATATCACAGTGTAGTAATTTCTTAGTATTTAAGATGTTTCATCCTAGAGATTTGCAGTTTATTAAAGATATTATTTCTAGTGCTGATGTTACTTTAACTAATAAGATTAAGACATTACATCCTGGTACTTGTATTATGTTTGGTACAGCTTTTAAACTTCCTACGATTGCTATTCTTGATAAACCTAATCCTGAACCTCTTAGTCAAAGCTGTGATATTAATAAGACTTGGTATCTTAATAATAATTAATATATATATAAAAAGATAATTCTAAATATGCAGAATTATCTTTTGTTTATATCCTCAGAAGCCTAAGGTCTTCTTGAGGCAAATTGGAGCCTGTAGTCTCCAATTTGATTATTTTTATTGTTGTAGTATAATAATTCTTTGAGTTATTATCTATTTTTCTAAACTTCAAATAATCACAAATTGTGACTAGTTCTTTTTCCTATTTTTTTTGTCTTTAACTGGTGACTTTTTGTCACCAGTTCTTTTTTTGACTTTTTTGTCTTTAACTTATACTTTTTTCTCCTATAACATTCATTATTAAACTTTTTATTTTAAAGACTACAGGCTTTAAAATACTTTTTTGAAGACCTTAGGCTTCAAAAAGCCACATTAAACTTTTAAGGTTAATGTGGTATATATAAATATAATTATAATACTTGTTTTAAATATTGTCCTGTATATGAATTAGGATTATTAACTACTTCTTCTGGGGTACCTGTGGCTACTACTTCACCGCCACCAGTTCCTCCTTCTGGTCCTAAATCTATTATGTAGTCTGCTACTTTGATAACATCTAGATTATGTTCTATTATTACTACAGTATCACCATTATCTACTATTCTCTCTAATATTTTTAATAGTTTCTTAATATCGTCTTGATGTAATCCAGTGGTAGGTTCATCTAAAATAAAGATACTCTTACCAGTAGGTTTCTTTTGAAGTTCTTTAGCAAGTTTTACTCTGGCAGCTTCGCCTCCTGATAATGTTGGAGCGGCTTGTCCTAGTCTAATATAACCTAGTCCAACATCAGATAATACTTTTAGTTTATTTAGTACTTTTGGATGGTTTTCAAAAAATTCCATGGCTTCATCTACTCGCATATTTAGTACTTCATAAATATTTTTATCTTTATATTTTATTTCTAGTGTTTCACTATTGTATCTAGTTCCATTACATACTTCACAAGGTACATATACATCTGGTAGGAAATGCATTTCTATCTTCTTTACGCCATCTCCCCAACAAGCTTCACATCTTCCACCTTTAACATTGAAACTAAATCTACCTTTGTCATAGCCTCTTATTTTGGCTTCCTTGGTTTCTGCGAAGATGTCTCTTATATCATCAAATACTCCTGTATAAGTTGCTGGATTAGATCTTGGCGTTCTTCCTATTGGTGTCTGGGATATTTGTACTACTTTATCAATGTTTTCTAATCCTTTTATTTCTTTACATTTACCCGGTTTTTCTTTTGATGAATAGATAGTTGATGCGAGAGTCTTATAAAGTATTTCGTTTATTAGACTTGACTTACCGGAACCTGATACTCCTGTTACTAGAGTCATTGTTCCTAGTGGTATTTTAACATTGATATTTTTTAGATTGTTTTCTTTAGCACCTTTTATTTCTAGATATTTTTTATTTCCTTTTCTTCTTTTAGAGGGCACTTCTATTTTTTCTATTCCTTTTAGATATCTTCCGGTTAGGCTATCTGGATTATTCATTACTTCTTCTGGAGTACCTTTGGCTACGACATAGCCTCCGTGCTCTCCTGCTCCTGGGCCAATATCTATTAAATAATCTGCTTGAAGCATAGTATCGGTATCATGCTCAACCACTATTAGAGAGTTACCTAGGTCACGCATTTCTAATAGAGAGTTTATTAGTCTTTGATTATCTCTTTGATGCAGACCTATGCTTGGTTCATCTAAGACATATAAGACTCCTGTTAATCTAGAACCTATTTGAGTGGCTAGTCTTATTCTTTGGCTTTCACCGCCTGATAGAGTTCCGGCTTCTCTTGATAATGTTAGGTAAGATAGGCCAACATTTATAAGAAAGTTTAATCTTGATTTTATTTCTTTTACGACTATTTCGGATATTGATGCCTGCTCAGGAGTTAATTTTAGATTAGAGATATATTTATTTAACTCTTCTATTGACATTGATGTTACTTCATAGATGTTTTTGTTATTTATTAGGACATTTAATACTGATGGTTTTAGTCTTGAACCATGACAGGTAGGACACTCTAGTTCAGTCATATATCCTTCTATCCACTCTCTTATCCAAGTACTTTTTGTTTCTATGTATCTTCTTTCTAGGTTGGTTATTATTCCTTCATAGTAGCTAGTTGTTTTTCTAGTGTTTCCATTCTTAGCTTGATAATTAAAGGTTATGGCATCTTTAGCACCATATAATATTATATCTAGTTCTTCTTTTGTTAACTCTTTTACTGGTTTTGATAAATCTATGTGGTAAAAGTCCGCTACTGTGGTAAGTTCGGTATACATGATACTTGATTCTTCATCTAGATTTATTGGTTTGATCGCCCCTTCTAGTATAGACTTATTTTTATCTGGAATTACTAGGTCAACATCTATTTTATATTTTACTCCTAGTCCTTTACAATCTGGACAAGATCCATAAGGTGCATTGAAAGAGAATATACGGGGTTCTAATTCTTCAAGAGAATAATCACAGTATGGACAAGCATAGTCCTCACTCATAAGCAGTTCTTCTCCGCCAATAACATCTATTATAACTTTACCATGACTTAGTTTAGTCGCAGTCTCTAGAGAAGAGTATAATCTACTTCTTATGCCTTCTTTTATTACTAGTCTATCTATTATTACGGAGATATTGTGTTTCTTATTTTTATCTAATTCTAAATCTTCAGATAAGTCTTTTACTTCACCATCTACTTTTACTCTGATGTATCCTTCTTTTCTTAGTTTTTCAAATAAATCTTTTTGAGTACCTTTTTCTCCTTTTACTATTGGAGACATAACCATTATTTTTGTGGATTCTTCAAGAGATAGTACTCTAGTGGTCATCTCTTCAACAGACTGAGATGATATTGGTATATGATGATTAGGACAATAAGGAACACCAATTCTAGCAAATAATAGTCTTAAGTAATCATATATCTCGGTTACTGTACCTACAGTACTTCTGGGGTTCTTATTGGTAGTTTTTTGATCTATTGATATACTTGGTGATAGTCCTTCGATAGTATCTACATCGGGTTTTCCTGTCGCAGCGATAAACTGTCTTGCATAGGCAGATAGACTTTCTACATATCTTCTTTGTCCTTCAGCATAAATAGTATCAAAAGCAAGAGATGATTTACCTGATCCTGATACTCCGGTCATTACTACTAATTTATTTTTGGGTATTTCTATATCTATATTTTTAAGATTATTTTCTCGAGCACCTTTTATTATTATTTTATCCATATACATCGCCTCTTCTTTGGTATTATATCACAATTTTTTAATTTTATAAACAAGAAAAAAATGCTAATTAAAGCATTTATATTTATTATAGTTTTAACTGTCCTGGTGAGACTGTTTCAATGCCAGACCAAGGATTATTTTTTACTCTTTCTAGTACTTTAGGATGCTCCTCTAGAGGGGCTACCTTCTCGCAAATTTCATCCGCTTGTGGTACTATTGGGTCCGCTGTGCTTATAGTTTCTTGATTTTCTACGACTGGATGGTCTAATCTATCTTGCTCTACAAGGGCTTTAGCTTCATCTCTATAAATACTAGCTTCTTTTGGAGTAGTAATGGAAGAATTGATAGCTGGCTCTATTACCGGTTCTTTAACAGGAGCTTCTATGATATCTTTAGGTTCACTTGACTTTTTATAATTAATTTGATTTATTTTTTCACCTTCGGATAGTTTGCGTTCTAATCCTGGTATTTCTACACCAAAGCCATCTTTTATTGCATCTACTGCTTCTAATACACCTGATAGTCCTTTTGAACTTAGTATTTTTCCTATTAAATAAATTCTCTGTTGGTCGCTTAATGTGTCATTTATGTCTCTATTTTCCATAGTACTCCTCCTTTGTCAAGTATAGTATATAGTAATTTTTGTAAAAAGTAAATATTTTTTTTACCTTGATAATTAATTTGACATTAATTTGATAGTTTTATCTTGTATTCTCTTTATTATATTATATACTGTTCTTAATTTATTACCTGTTATTTCTGATATTTCTAGTACTGTATAATTCTGTTCTTTTAAAGTGAATATTAATTCTTCTTCCCAAGTTAAAACTTCTATTATCTTATTTCTTAAACTTGAATAGTCATAATCATTAAATAAATTTACTTCAGGATTATATTTATTACTTTCTAGTTCTAATATTCTTTCATTATTATTTTCATATGATATTGATTCATTTAATATTTTGTTTTTAGTAACATTATGTTTTGCTATGTAATTAGTTAGATTATTATCTATTACTTTATTTAAATAAGTATTAAAAGTATTTTTATCTATGTAATTATCTATGGCTTTATAAAAAGCTAGTTCAGTTTCATTTAATAATTCTTTTATGTCTATATGTGAACTTCTACTATAAGATAGTGCTTTAGCATACAATAGACTATTATACTTTCTTCTTAATTCATTTACCGCATCTTCATTATTTTCTTGTGCTAAATATAATAGTTCATAATCATTATACATATTAAATCCCCCTAGATCTATTTATTTCTGATAAGAATATTCCACATGCTACGGAAGCATTAAGACTATTTACTGTTCCTTTCATTGGTATTTTAGCAATGTAATCACAGTTATCTGCGGTAACCTTACTTATACCTTTTCCTTCATTTCCTATTACTAATCCTATTTTTGTTTTGTAATCTATTTCTGTATAATTAGTTCCTTCCATGTCTGTTCCTACTATCCAATATCCTAGATCTTTTAATTTCCTTATAGCATTGTTGATATTGGGAACATTTACTATTTTTACTTTTTCTATTGTACCTACTGATGTTTTAACAACGGTACTTGTTATTTGAACACTGCGGTCATTGGGAATTATTATGGCATCCACACCAAAGGCTTCACTAGAACGAACAATGGCTCCAAGATTATGTGGATCTTCAAGATGATCTAATATTACTATAAGTGGATATTCTGTAGTAATATTTGGTATTATTTCATCAAATGAATATGTTTTAATATCCTCTACTTCAAGTATTATACCTTGATGTAATCCTTTACACATCTTATCTAATTCTCTATTGTCAAGAAGTTTTGTATTTATATTTTTTCTTTCTATTAAAGATAATATTTCTTCATCTTTAAACTTATTACTTAAGTATATTTTATGTACTTTTTTATTTTCTTTTAAAGCCTCTAGGGCTACATTTTTACCATATATTTTCATTATTTCACCTCAATTAAATTTAGTATTTCATATAGTCTTTCATTATTATTTAGATATAGGTCTCCAAGTAATGATTCAAATCCCGTGGATAATTTATAAGTAATTATATCGGTATTTTTAGGGTGACTATTATTTTTGTAATTTCTTCCTCTTTTTACTATGTCTAATTCATCATTGGTTAATAGATTATTATCTATTAAATAGTTTAATGCTTTTACTTCTCCTTTAGCGGATACATATTCTACTTGCTTCTTCTGGATTTTTTCTATATCATTATATCCTACCTCTATTAACTTTTCTCTTATATAAAGGGAATAGATGGCATCTCCAAGTAAGGCAAGTACTTGGATGTTAATTAATTTTGTATTCATAATAACCTCAATTCTGTTGTTATTATATATTATTTATTTGGTTATGTCAATTGGTTAAAAAGAAAAAGAGCATTAAGCTCCTTGATTGTAATTTTGTTGTATTTGGCCAAACATTGATGGTCCATTATTTGGAACATTATTTACTGGTATTGGATTGTTTACTGATTCTGTGACTGGTCCAAAAAATGGAGTATTTTGAATATTTGGATTAGTGTTTGGCATAGTATTTTGTACTGTGTTAAAGTTATCAGTAGTTTCCATCATATTACCAATAGTAGGCATCTGTGGTTCCCAAAGATTTCCACTGAAGTTTACCTGCGCATTATTATTTTGTACTGGCACGCTTTGTGGTACTTCAAGTGAAGGAATATTATCATTTATGTTATTGTTTACTGGTACTGTTGGTTCACTTGATATTGGAATTGTTTCTCCTAGTGGTTTATTATTTTGTACTTCATTAACTGAAGCACTTCCTGGTATGTTAAATGTTGGTATATTCATATTTGGTGTATTACTCTCTGGGGTATTTGTAGTATTTGGTACTTCAAATGTTGGAATATCAAGTTTTACTTCTGGCGCGATTGGCACCTCTGGCGCATCTATTTTTACTGGTTCAACAATACTTTTTGTTTCTACACCATTTTCTTCACTATTATATTTATTATTTAATACCTTTAGGGTCTCTCTTGTGGGATTTTCTAATAACTCATTTGTTATATCCTCTAATTCTTCTTTACTTAGATACTTCATATAGGTACCCCTCCTCTATTCTAAATAGATTATAATATAAAAAAGAAAAAAAGTAAATACAATTTCACTTTTTTATATTAAATTATCTCTATCATAAATATTTATATTATATAAACTATAAATATCTATATTTGAAGATTTAGTAAACTTGATAAAACATAAATCCTCAATAACTATATCTTTATCTTTAGATAATTTAAATTCTTTTTTTATACCATTTTTTAGTTTAGAATTATCTAATCCTGCTTTAACTATATTTAAATTATTGGCTAGATATATGGTAATATTATTATCACTAAAATAATCTACTCTTACTTTGTTATCAATTATTAATGAGCCTTTTCCTTTTAACTGATAGCTTCTTGGTTTTATTTCTTTTTTAGGTGTTATTCTCTTTATTTCTTTTAAGTCTAATTTATTTATTATGCTTCCATCGGATATTAAACCTGGCGTGTCCACAATATGAACGCCCTCTAGGTCTATTTCTATTTTATTTAGGGTTGTTGATGGATAAATACTGGTAGTTACCTCGATATCTTTTTCAGAGTAATTTTTTATTATTTTATTTATTAGTGTTGATTTACCTGAATTGGTATTACCTATAAAGTATACTTCTTTATTATTACTGTATTTTTTTATTTTATTCATTAGACTATCTAAGTTATAATTTTTTACTGAACTTATTACTTCAATATCTAGATAGTTATTTACTCTCTTTGATACATAGTCTATTAATTTATAGTCTTTTACTGATTTTGGCAATAAATCTTTTTTTGTTAAAACTATTATTACATTATTAAAGTTATTTATGATATCTAAGTTTAAGCTTAGTAGTGAGGTAAGATAAACTACTAATGAGTCTTTGGGAATACTATTTAATATATTTTGATAGTCTTTATTATCTAGTGTTACTTCTTTATATTCACCATAGTATTTTAATTTAAAGCATCTTTCACAAATATCTTTATTTAAATCATCTACATAACCTTCTTTATCTATGTTATCATTTTGAAGTAATACTCCACATCCTGAACATTTCTTAGTCATAATATTCTCCTACTTTAAAAATTCCCTGTTTTGTCATCTTATTTATTTTTTTTCTTTCTATATATCTATGAATTTTAGTAAATGGCATATCAATATTTGACATTGGATTTACTAAGATTGTTGTTATTCCTACTTTATTGCCACCGTATATATCAGTAACTAATTGGTCTCCAATTATGGCAACTTCAGATAAATCATATTTATATAAATCTAATATTTTTATAAAGTTTTTCTTTCTTGGTTTTCCTGCTTTGGCACAGCAATCTACTTTTAACTCTTTTTTAAATGGAGATAATCGTTCTTTTGGTGAATTAGAAAATATTATTACTTTGAAGCCTTGTTCGCTTAATTTATCAAATAAGTTTTTTAATTTTTTGGTAGGTGTTCTATCAATATAAGGAACACAGGTATTGTCTAAATCAAATAGTAGACATTTGATACCATTTTCTTTTAATTTATCATAATTTATTGTATATATACTTTTTTGATATGCATCTGGATAAAAGTAATTCATTTTGTTAGTCACCTCAAAATAATTATACTTTATTTTAAATTAAAAATAAAGATGTTGATTACTAAAATAATATAATTATTTAACAAAATGATTTTGCTAAATTACTAAATATAGGTAGATATATGTAAATTTCAATATAAAAATGTACAAAAAGGGAAAATAACTATATACAAAAAGAAATTAGCTATTTATAAACTAATTTCTAAAAAAATTATCATTTTACCTCAATGGTTTTTATATTAGCATTATTTAAATTTATTTTCTTATTTGGGACTACTTTTGGCATATTGGTTCTTGTAATTGATCTAATCCTATTTTATCTGTTTCTTTTATACTTAAATTTACTTTTATTCTATTTTGATCTTCTAATTGTACATTTTCAGGATTTATATTTTTAATTACATCATCAAAATCTTCAATATATCCCTTTCCTTGAATAGTGTATGTAAATTCATAATATTTACCAATTTCTAATTTTGCTTTTAAATTTGATGGTATTATATGTGAATATGGTTCAAAAAATTGAAATTTATCCACTATTACAAAATTAATATCAGGATGATGGCCTTTAAAATTATCTAACATGTCTATAATCTTCCAAGTTTGAGTAAAGCTACAATTATAGTATATTTCTTTTGATTCTTCTGTATTTTTTAAAAGACATTTATTTTCGGAATTTTTTCTTTCTTTAATTAAAAGAAAACTTAAAATAGCTATAATTAAAATCATGCATATAAATAAAATTTTTTTTACTATTTTCATAATTCACCTCCTTATACTAATAAATATAAAATTTTATTAAATATAACTATTATTTAGATATAAATTTGAAATTTTTAAATTTATTTATATTCAATATTTCCGATATAGAGATTATTATTAATATCCATTGCCATAATTGATGTGCTGTTAATATTTATATATGCTGGTAAAAAATAATGTTCTTTATAATTTGTTACTCTTGCAACTTTTAACTTGTTTTTTTCATAATTATAAAATTCCCATTTATCTGTCTTATGAAAAAGTAATGAATTGTTAATAAAGTTATTTCGACCATAATATGAAGTGCTATCCATTTCCTTATATTTACCTGTTTTTAAATCAATATAACTTATTTTATTTTTTTCCTTGTTTTTTATATCATATTTTCCAACAAATAATATTTCATTATCATTTCTATATGAACTTATTACCCAACCATCATCTATATCATTATTATATATTATTTTGTTCTCTTTAGTCAATATATTTAAAGAGTAAATAGTTTGATAATTTGCATAGTCTGTTATACAATAAATTAAATTATTATTATTAATATGAATATCAAATTGACCACACGACAATTCTCCATTTTTTAAAGTTACATTGCCATTATAACTAATTATTTGTTCAATATTATTATTGTTTATATAATAAATTGAAAACTCCTCTTCTTTTTTATTGTTTTTATAATAATTTTTTATAGTTGTAATATAAATATCACATATTATTAATATTATAATAGATATAAGAAATGTGATTATTAATTATATCTAACAAGTAATAAAAGCAAAACAATATATAATGAAACAACATATTTTGTAGATGTAATTAAAAATAAAGATGTTGATTACTAAAATAATATAATTCTTTAACAATAGAGACCTTAGGCTCTATTGTTCCACTTGAGACCTTAGACTCAAGTGGTATAAAATAATAAAAAGCATAAACTTTATTAGGAGGTTTTTATGCTTTATAGTTTATTTAATTTTATTGTTAATAATCTTACTTTTTTTACTGGAGCATATTCTAATAATGTCTTTCCTGATCCTTTATCAAAAGAAGAGGAAGAGAAGTATATTGAAAAAATGATGAAAGGTGATAAAGAGGCTAGAGCTAAATTAATAGAACATAATCTTAGACTAGTGGCACATATAGTTAAGAAGTTTGAATCTAGTACTAATGATGTAGATGACTTAATTGGTATTGGTACTGTTGGCTTGATTAAGGGTATTGATAGTTTCTCTCCAGATAAGAATATTAAACTGGCTACTTATATAGCAAAATGTTCGGAAAACGAAATTCTTATGCATTTCAGATCTGATAAGAAGAATTCAAAGAATGTTAGTATTTATGATGGAATAAGTTATGATAAAGAAGGAAATGAGATTACTATTTTAGATGTACTTAAAACAGAAAATCCTGACTATGCAGAAGAAATATATAAGAATGATAATATTAAATTACTTAGAAAATATCTTAATATTTTAACTAAAAGAGAAAGAGAAGTTTTAACTAAAAGATATGGACTAGATAATACTGATGAGATTACTCAGAAAGAAATTGCTAAGGAACTAGGTATTTCTAGGAGTTATGTATCAAGGATAGAAAAAAGGGCTATTACTAAAATACTTAGAGAATTTATTAGAAATGATAATAGTACAAAAGAAAATTCTTAATAATTACTTGACTAAATGGTATTTTTATGGTAAAGTTAATAACGAACTGATGAGGAGGTAATTCTATGGAAAATATATCAACTAAAAAGACTAGATCTGTAAATAATAGACCTAACTGTCTTAAAATAACTAAAGGTACTCAAAAAGTAAATATGACTACTGTTACTTTAAAAGATGGTAGTAAAGTTAAGACTAGTGTTAGAGAAGCTAGAGCTATGAAAAAGAATAATGAATTAGCATAATTAAGATAGAAGATTCTATCTTTTTTTGTTACATAATAATTAAAAATGAGACTATTATAGTCTCTTTTATATTTTTTCTTTTTCTAATTGTCTTCGAATAAGTTTATATACTTTGGTTTTATCTTTATATTCTGAATAAATATTTCCATAGAATTCATAGTTTCTATCTTTTATATAATTTGAATTAATAAGCGTGTACCTCTCTATTAATTTATCTTGTTCAATTTTTCTTTTTACTGCGAGAAATAGGTCATTCTTGGCATATATAACAATATTTTTTTCTTTTAATGGAGATGTATAGCTAGTATCTAGCATACCATTCTTTCTAATTGGTGTTGTTCTTACAAACTCTTTTCCAATAAATGATGATTCGTTTAAAAACTCTGATAGTTTCATATATATTCTTTTCATTTCTTCAACGCCATTATATTTTCTTTCTTGAAAATTATTTTTCATTAACAAGTTTATACCATCATTAGTATATAATCTCCAAAAGGTATCTGTACCGCTGTAATCTAATTTACCTTTTTCCTTTTCTAAAGATGATTTTACACTCTTTGATAATTCTATAACGCCAAGTGTAAAAAGATTAGGATCTTCAGTAAAAATTTTTTGTAATTCTTCTATTTTTTCATCTATTTCTTTTATATCAGCACTTGGGTTATAAATTTCTGGTCCTTTTTTTAAATATATTTCGCCATTATAAATAATATCCATAATACCCTTCTTTCACATATATAGTATCATAAATAGTTTATTTAAACAAGATTAATTACTTTGTTTTTTCTTTTTGGCTAACTCTAGTATTTTACTATAATATTCTTTACCTAGCATATATTCTTCTTCGATTATTTCCTGATTTATATTTTTATTTTCTGACATATAAAAAACTCCTTTCTTTATTATTATTTAGAAGGGAGTTTATTTTTATACTAATAAACTATTTATTTGAGATACTGGATCAGTACTTTTGGTTATGTAAGAACCCACTACGGCGATATTGGCATCTTTAACTAGATTTATGGTATTGTTATTGATGCCGCCATCTACTTCAAGAAGGATATCTCTTGTACCTATTAGTTCTTTTATTTCTTTTAATCTTTTGGTACTTGACTCTAGGAATTGTTGACCTCCTAGTCCTGGTTCTACAGTCATTACTAGAATTAAATCTATATCATCTAGATATGGTACCAATTTATTTATATCTGTATTGGGCTTTATTGATAATCCTCTTTTGAATCCTAATGATTTTATTTTAGATAGTATTTCTTTTATGTCTTTGTCTATTTCGAGATGTATTGTTATATTTTCAATATTATTTAAATATTTTATATTATCTATATACTCTTCAGGACTATCCATCATTAAATGAATATCTAACTTTTTTGTTGATATACCAGATAGTTCTTGTAATTCTGGATATGGTAATGTTCTTTGAGGAACAAATTGTCCATCCATTACATCCATGTGAATATATGAAATATTAGTATTATTTAGTGTTTTTATCATTTCTTTTTTGTCTTCCGAATTTAGTATTGATACTGATATTTTCATATTATTTTCCTCCGATGAAAGATTTATAGTTATTATATCTTGAAGGAAGTATATTACCTTTTTCAAGTGTTTCCTTTATATAGCAACCATCTTCTTTAATATGCATACAATCTCTATATTTACAATAGTGTAGGCCATCAAACATTTCTTTCATATTATCCCTTATATCTAACTTAGTCATTCCTCTAAAGTCTACTGAAGAGAAACCTGGAGTATCGGCGATTAATGCACCATCTACTTCATATAATGTTACACATCTTGTGGTATGTTTTCCTCTTCCTAGGGCTTTTGATATTTCGTTTGTCTCAAGAGATAAGTTTTTATCTAATCTATTTAGAATAGATGATTTACCTGCACCTGACTGTCCTGCGAGTACTACTTTTTTATTTTTTATTATTTTTTTTATTTCTTTAATATTATTATTATCAGTTACTATATAACCAATTCTTTGATAGTAAGAGGTTATTTTATCTATTTCATTTCTTTCTTCTTCGGTTAATAAATCTAGTTTGGTTAGACATATTACTGGTTCAATATTATTAAATGATATTATAGTTAATAATTTATCTAATAAATTACTATCAAAGTTTGGTTCTTTTACTGATACTGCAATTAAAGCGATATCTATATTGGCAATGGGAGGTCTAATAAGAGAATTCTTTCTTGGTAATATTTCTAGTAGGTAATTATTTATATCATCTATTATTACTGAGTCTCCTACTAGAGGAGTTATTTTATCATTTCTGAATTTTCCTCTTGGTTTGCAAACATATAATCCATTTGATGTTCTTACTGTGTAATCATTGCTTTGATTTTTAATTATTATTCCTTCCATTTATGCTCCTTATTAATTTGTCTTTTCATCACTAGGTAGTAGTGGATCTGTTGGTGTTTTATCATCTTTCTTTTCTGGCTTCTTTGATAATGTTATTTTTAATGTATATCCTTCATATATTGGATCTCCTACTGCTCTATTTTGTGATAAAACAATGTCTTCTTCTACTTCGTCTGTTTCTTTGTATGATTTATCTAGTGTTAGATTGTATTCTTTAACAAAGTCTTCTACTTGTGATAATGTCCATTTTTCTGCGACCATATCTGGATAAACATCTACTTCTGGTATATATAATATAACACTATCATTAGCATATAATTTTGTCTCTTCATCTTTATTGAAGGCTGGTTCTTGACTTATTATGTTATCTTTCTTATCTTTATATTCTGAAGCGTTTTCTACTGATTTGGTTTTCATTTCTACTTTGATGCCTTTGGCTTCTAATTTACCTTTTATTTCATAATAGTTTTGACCGGTATAGTCCTCAAGGACTACATATTCTTTACCTGATGATTCAACAATTGTTATTGTACTCTTCTTAGTTCTAGTAGAACCGGCTTTTGGTTCTGTTCTTATTACTTTTCCTTCTTCAACAGTAGCGCTTTCTTCACTCTTTGTGGTATATTCTAAACCTTTTTCTTTTATCATTTTGATAGCTTTTTCAGTAGTTAATCCTACTACATTTGGTACTTTTACTTCTTTTACATCTTTACTTGTTATTAGTAAGTATACACCTGCGAGTACAATTAATGTTCCTAAAAGAACCACTGCTAGAATGATTGGTAATTTATTTTTTTCATCTTTCTCTTTTAGTACTGAATCGTCATCAGTATCTTCTTCTTTAGCTGTTGGTTTATCTATCACTTGTTTTATTTCTTTTGTAACTTGTGGTATAACCTTTGTCTCTTCAAGATCATTTTCTGGATATTCATATACTAATCTCTTTTCATTATCTCTTTGAAGAGCGGTCTGCAAGTCTTTATACATATCTCTAACATTATCATATCTGTTCTTTGGATTTTTAGCAGTCGCTTTTAATACGATGTTTTCAACAGATTGTGGTATTGTTGGATTTTGTTTTCTAATACTTGGTATTTTTTCTTTCATATGTTTTAAGGCTATTTCAACAGCAGTATCTCCTTTGAATGGTACTGAACCTGTTAATAGCTCGTACATTAATATTCCTAGAGAATAAATATCACTTTTTACTGTAGAACCTTTTCCATTAGCTTGCTCTGGAGGAAGATAATGAACTGAGCCCATTACTGAATTTGTTTGGGTTAACTGTGTTGAATTTAGGGCCATAGCTATACCAAAGTCAGTTATTTTTACTAGTCCATTGTCCTCAATCATTATATTTTGTGGTTTAATATCTCTATGAATTATGTAGGCTTCATGAGCATGTGCTAAACCATCTGTTAACTGTGTCATTATATCTATTACTTCATTTAAAGTAAGTGCTCCTCTTTTTTGAAGTAATTGTTTTAATGTTTTTCCTTCAATATATTCCATTACGATGTAATAATTTCCATCTTCTTCACCGACATCGTATACTTCAACAATATTTGGATGTGATAAATTTGATACTGATAGAGCTTCTCTTTTGAAACGACGAATAAATTTTTCATCATTTGAAAGATCTCCACGTAATACTTTTATTGCAACTTTTCTATCTAGAATTGTATCATTTGCTAAATAGACATTAGCCATACCACCTTCGCCAATTGTTTTAATAATTTCATATCTATCATTAATCTTTTGACCTTTTGATAGCATTATAAATCACCACTTTCCTTTTTTAGATAAGCAATTGATATATTATCTGTACCACCACGCATGTTACTCTTTTTAATTAGTTTTTCTACTTGTTCCTCTATTGAACTTTTATTATTTAATACTTTTTCTATTTGATCATCTGCGACCATATTTGTTAGACCATCACTACATAGGAATAATCCTGATACGTTAGTGTCCACATCAAAAATATCTATTTCGATTGGATCATTTGCTCCAAGAGCTCTAGTTAATAGGTTTTTTCTTGGATGAAATTTAGCTTGTTCTGGAGTTAATTCTCCTGTTGATACAAGTAAATTTACCAGGGTATGATCCTTTGTTATTTTATGTAATAATCCATTTTTCATTACATATCCTGATGAATCGCCAATATTTCCATATAGTATGTAATCATTTGTTTTGATAGCTATTACTAGGGTTGTCCCCATGCCTTTGCTCTCGGGATGATTTTTTGTATAAGAAAATATTTTTTCATTTATTTCTTTTACTATTCTTCTTAAGTAGTCGATAGCATCTTCTTTTTTTCCGAGCGTTTCTAGTTCTTCAAAACTATCTCTAACATGTTCTATTGCTATATTAGAGGCTACTTCTCCAGCTTTATGTCCACCCATTCCGTCCGCTACGGCAAGAATGAATTCATTATTATTATTATTTAATATTATTACATTATCTTCATTATGTGTTCTTACTTTTCCTGCATCTGTCATATAAAATGTCTGCATAACTTCACTCCTCTTTTGCTTTGGCTCTTAGCTGTCCACAGGCAGCATCTACATTTCCGCCAAATTCTTTTCTTATTGTTACATTTATATTATTTGATTTAAGTATATCATAAAACTGTAAAATTTTCCACTTTTTTGTTCTTTTGAAGCCAATATTTTCTGTTTCATTATATGGTATTAAATTTACGTAACAGTTTATTCCTTTAAGAAGTGAGACTAATTCTTTTGCTTCTTTTTCACTATCGTTTATATCCTCTAACATAATATATTCAAAAGTTACTCTTCTATTAGTAAGTTTTATATATTCTTTTATGGTATCCATTAATTCTTTTATTGGATAGGCTTTGTTTATTTTCATTATTTTATTTCTTAGTTCATCATTTGGAGCATGCAAGCTTATGGCTAGATTTACTTGTCCTTCTTCTTTCATAAATTTCTTGATTCCTGGTACTACTCCACATGTAGATATAGTTATATGTCTTGAACCAATATCTATTCCTTTACCACAGTTAATTATTTTAACGAAGCGCATAACATTATCATAATTATCAAATGGTTCACCAATACCCATAACTACTACATGAGATATTCTAGTCTTAATGTCTTCTTCAATAAGGAGAATCTGCTCTACTATTTCATAGGCAAGTAAGTCTCTTACTTTCTTTAGTCTGCCACTTTCACAAAAAGCGCATGACATGTTGCAGCCTACTTGTGATGATACACAAATACTTATTCCATAGTCATGAAACATTAGTACTGACTCTATTCTATTCTTATCTTCTAGTTCAAATAAATATTTGTTTACTTCTTTACTTTCTTGTTTTATTAATAGTTTTATCTTGTAGAAAGAGAAATCTTGTTTTAGTTTTTCTCTTAATTCTTTACTAATATTAGTCATTTCACCAAATGAAGTATATCTTTTTTTATATAATCCTTCATATACTTGAGCCGCTCTAAAGGGCTTTTCATTTATACTTATAAAATAATCTTCTAATTCTTTTAATGTTACATCATATATATTTCTCATTTTTTTCACTTCTAACTTTCCATTATTATTATAACAAAAAAAATATGTTATTAAAACACATTTTTATTATTTTTTTATTTATTACAACTGGTTATTCTTTAATAGTCTTAATGTATTTAGAATGCATAGTACTGTTACTCCAACATCTGCGAATACTGCTTCCCACATAGTGGATAATCCAAGTATGGTTAATATTAATACTAATAGTTTTATGGTAATGGCAAATATTAGATTTTCTTTGATTATTTTATTTGTTTTTTGGGATATTTTTATAGCGGTTATTATCTTTGATAGGTTATCATTCATTATTACTACATCTGAGGCTTCGATAGCGGAATCACTGCCTAGACTACCCATTGATATACCTATATCTGATAAGGCTAGTACTGGGGCATCGTTTATGCCGTCTCCTACAAATGATACTAGTTCTTTTTCTTTTTTAGTATTTATTAACTCTTCTAATTTTTGATATTTATCATTTGGAAGCATTTCATAAAAGACATTTTTTATTCCTACTTTTTTGGCTATTTCTAAGGCTTTTTCTTTGCTATCGCCAGTAAACATATAGGTTTCTATATTCATATCTTTAAGCATTTTGATTGTTTCTTTAGCACTTTCTTTTATTTCGTCCTTTATTTCTAATTCAGCAATTAAATTATCGTTAATCATTAGATAGATATTTTTGGTTTCTTTTTGATTACAGAATTTGGAATTTCCTATTTTGATATTTTGATCTTTATATTTATAGGTTATACCTTTACCTTGATATTCTCTATGTTCTTTGATATCTTCAGTTGATACTTCTTTTCCATATTCTTTAATTATTGATGCTGCGATAGGATGATTAGATAGGCTTTCTCCTTTAGCACATAATTCTAATACTTTGTCTTTGGTATATTTTTTATCATAAATGTTTATTTTTGATACACAAAACTGTCCTGTTGTTATGGTTCCTGTTTTATCAAATACTACTTTTTTGATATTTTTTATACTATCTAAGTAATTACTTCCTTTTATTAATATCCCTTCTTTGGAAGAAGCTCCTATTCCTGAAAAGTATGCTAATGGTACGGATATAGCAACAGCACAAGGACATGATACTACTATTATGGTTAAAGCTTTATAAATACTTTCGGTATATGTTAAGTTTGTTATTAGTGGTAAAAGGGCTCCTACTAGAATGGCGACGATTAATACACTTAGGGTATATATTGGGGCATACTTTGATACTACTGTTTCGGTTTTGGTTTTTCTTTCAGTAGCGGTTTCTACTAGTGATAATATTCTACTTACTGTAGAGTTTTTGTATATGGAAGTTACTTTTACTTCTATTAAACCACTCTTATTGATACTTCCAGATAATACTTCACTACCTATGGTAGCATTTAATAATTCTGATTCTCCTGTTAGGGCACTAGTATCTAGCATAGCATTTCCTTCTATTATTATTCCATCTAGTGGTACTTTTTCGCCTTCTTTTACGACAATTATATCTCCTACTTTTATGGTTTCTGTTGGTACTACTTTTATAGTATCTTCTTCTTTTAAATTAGAGTTTTCTTCTTTTATATTCATAAGTTCTGATACTGATTTTCTACTTCTATTAACTGCTAATTTTTCTAGTGCTTTTCCTAGTTCATATAGGAATATTACCATTAGTCCTTCATGTAACTCTCCTAATACGAAGGCTCCTATTGTTGATATTACTATTAATAGGTTTTCATTAATTATTTTTTTGGATAACTGTTTAATAGCGGTTATAAAGGTACTATATACTAATACTATATAACTTATGATAATTAGAATTAGATTTAAATGATATGGTAATTTTGTTATACAGCCTATTAATCCTAATATACCTCCTATTAGGATTTGATAAAATATTTTATAGTTATCTTCTTTTACTTTTTCTTCGCTTAGTATGGCATCTGGTTCTACTTCACTAACTATTTGTTTAACATATTCAAATGGTTTTTCTAAGTCTGTTTCCACAGATACTGTTGATGTGCTAAAATTGACTATAGTATTTTTGATGTTTTTGTCTTTATTTAGTTTTTCTTCTATTTTCTTGGCACAGTTGGCGCAATCTAGATTTTTGATATTATATTTATATTTCATTTATATGTTCCTTTCCTACACTAAATAGTTTTTTTACATGGTCATCGCTTAATTCGTAATATACTGTTTTACCTATTTTGGTATATTTTACTAGTTTAGCGGACTTTAGTATTCTAAGCTGGTGAGAAATGGCTGACTGAGTACCTCCGACAAGGGCGGCTATATCTCCTACACAAAGTTTGTTTTCTAATAAGACATTTATTATTTTTACTCTAGTTGAATCTGCAAATACTTTGAATAATTCTGCTATATCTATAATAGTATCTTCTTCAAGTAATTTGTTTTTTATGCTATTTATTTCTTTTGTGTCTAACATATTTCCTCCTTATACATGAATATATATTCATATATTTAAATAATATCACTATTAGTATATTATGTCAATATATTTTTATTCTTTATCACTTCAAGTCTGGGTCTTGAAGTGTTGTTGTTAGCCCGTAGTCTAACAACAATATACCAATCGTATCTATTATATATAAGCCAATAATTATACACTTTTATTTTGGCAAATATTTTATAAATTATTATTTTTGAGACTATAGGCTCAAAAATATTTTCTAATGACCTTAGGCATTAGAAAACGGCGAACTACTTTAGTGTGAGACGAAACTGAAAGAGAATCTATTTCTTAGACTCTCTTTCTTTATATTCCTCTAGTGTTAGATTATTATTATAAATATAACTAGCTATATTTCCTACATATCTTATATGCCATGGTTCATAACTATATTTTGTTATATCTTCTTTTCCTTCTGGATATCTTAATATAAATCCATATCTATAACAATTTTGATGAACCCATTTAGTTTCTAATAATTCTTCTATTTCGTGTTCTATGTAACACTTTTCATCTTTATATATACAAAAATCTATGGCTAATCCTGTTTGATGTTCTGATTTGCCTGGTTCTGCTATTCTTGTGATAGCATAAGTAAATCCTTTTTCTTCAAGTAATTTATTATATATTTTTTCTTGATAATCATAATCGCGATATCCACTTTCTATATCTATGTGATATCCATATCTTAAAGCATCTTGTTTCATTCTATCAAAAGCATTCTTTGTTTCTCTATCTATTAATATGCCATCTTTGTAACTACTACTAGCTTCTACTAAAGTACTTGGTATATGTGCTCTTGGCAGGGGATTATCTTTATTTACTAAAATATTATAATCCATACGTACCTCCAATATAATATATGCTATAAAAAGAGAAGAGAGACTACTTTAGTTTATCTATCTTCTTATTTAAATTACTTATCTTATTATTTAACTGTTTTATTTCTGACTCTAATTCTTCTTTTTGACTATTTAGATTTTCGTTATTTAGTTTGGCTATATCATAACTTTTTTTTAAGTTATTTAGGTTATCTATTTCTTTTTTTAATTCTTTGTATTCTGTTAGATATTTTTCTAACTCTTTATTTTTATTATTTAGAGTTATGTTATTATATAAAGTAATTATTAGTATAGTGAATACTCCTATAAAAGAGATAGTTCCTATTATTTTAAATATTTTATTTTTATTTTTCATTAGTAGTATAAGGCCTTCTTTCCAAAGTAATTATATCTTTCTCTAAATAGTGATAATGACTGATATTTTATTTTTCCACCGATTGGGTCAGATATTATTATTTTATCAGTAGTATAACCAATTATGACTACAGCATGCTCTCCTGATTTCCAATAGATGGTTTCTCCTGTTGGTTCATATATCCATGATGTTGATATGTGTGGTGTGGATAATCCTATAGATGTCCATGCTAGTACTGGTCTACCTGATTTTACTATTTTTAATATTTCATCAAAAGATGTTCCGGTGGCATTTATTATTCCTGGTTTATAGGTACCCGCTACTTTGGCAATAGGTTTTTCATAGACACCATAGGAATTTTGGGTTCTTGGGTCTCCAATAAACTCTAGTTCAGGATTGCCTCCATAGGTAACGTCATCCTTGGTATATGGTGTTTTTCCTTTTTCTAACTTATTTATAATATCATTAGGAGTTACTGATACACTATAATATTTTAATAGAATCGTTAGTGCAACGGATTCGCAACCTGTTGGATAGTCGGGATACTGATTGATTGTAGGTACTCCTGTTATATAGGCAGAATTTTTTTCTTCATACTCTTTGGCTAGTCTATTATATTCTGCTTCAAGAGTTGTGATGTTGCCTTCAAGACCTACAATTTGTTCTTCAAGAGAAGATATGCTATCTTGCAGTTCTTTACTTTTATCTTCTTCTTTGGTAATTAGCTGTTCAATGTCTTCTGCTTTGAATGTAGTAGTGGAAAATAGCTCTTCAACTTTTTCTCTTGCTTCTTCCTCTTCTTTATATACCGAATCTAATGATACTTTACCATCTTCAATTAGATTATTTTGTTTTAGTTCTTCAAGAGTAGTATTATTGGAAATAATTAGGTTTTTGTTATCTTGATGTAATACTACTATTTCAATAATTATAATAATTGAAAATATGATAAGTAATATTTTTTTCATAGTAACTCCTTTTTATATTTTCTTGATATTTGGATGACCTTTCATTAGTTTTCTTATTCCTGTTGGATGCGGAAAGGCTACAGTTAGGATTGATTTATCTACTCCTATTACGACGCCTTCGCCAAACTCAGTATGAACAATATGTTCTCCTACTGTGTATTCGGCATTTTTATCAATTTTTTTCTTGATATTTGATACCATCTTAGTAAGTGGTTTTATTCCTTCTACTTCAATATATTCTTTATCTATTTCATTTATAAATCTACTTGGCATATTTCTACTGGTATTTCCAAATAACATACGAGTATCAGCAGATGTTATATAAAGTTTTTTCTTGGCTCTGGTAATGGCTACATAGCATAGTCTACGCTCTTCTTCAATAGCGGAATTGCTTCCGTCATTGATAGCATTATAATGTGGGAATATTCCTTCTTCCATACCAACGATAAAGACATAATCAAACTCTAGTCCTTTTACAGAGTGAACTGTCATTAAACTTACTCTTCCATCACTATCTTGGTGTTCAGTTATATCACTAACTAAGGATATTTCTTCAAGAAAGTCCTCTAGGCTTGCTGAACCAAATTCTTCTTCATAGCTCTTGGTAACTCCTTTAAATTCGTTTAAGTTTTCTAGTCTTATTTCATCTTCGAGTAATTTAGAACTTTCTAATTCTTTTCTTATACCACTTTTATCTAGAATATCATCAACTAATTCAGTAAGTGACATTTTCTCACTATCTTTAGTTAGTTCTTCGATTAATTCTTTAAAGGTTAATTCTTTACCTGTAGTAATGGCTTCATAGATAGAAATATCAGCATCTTCAGCGAGTGTAGTTAGGTTATCAATTGTTTTTTCACCAATCCCTCTTTTTGGAGTATTGATTATTCTAAGCAGACTTACATCATCTTTATGATTATTTATTAATCTTAGATAACATAATAAGTCTTTTATTTCTTTTCTATTATAAAAATAGAAACTTCCTACTACTCGATATTTGATATTCTTTTTTAGTAGTTCCTCTTCGATAGTTCTTGACTGAGCATTGGTACGATATAGAACCGCTATAGCTTCTTCTTTAACACCTTTTAATATTAAATCTTTTATTTCTCCTACTACAAAGGATGCTTCTTCTTTCTCTGTTGATACTTTTTTATATTTTATTTTATCTCCTTCTTCGTTATTACTCCATAAGTTTTTATCTTTTCTTTCTCTATTATTTTTTATAACGCTATTAGCGGCATTTAAGATGTTTTTAGTAGAACGATAGTTTTCTTCAAGTAATATTGTTTTTGCTTCAGGATAGTCTTTTTCAAAGTTTAAGATATTTTTATAATTGGCTCCACGAAAAGCATATATGGCTTGGTCATTATCTCCTACTACAAAGATATTACGATATTTAGATGATAGTAGTCTACTGAAGGTATATTGAGCTTCATTTGTATCCTGATATTCATCTATTAATATATATTTATATCTTTCTTGATAGTCATTTAAGACATTTGGATAGTTTTTAAATAATTTTATTGGTAATATTAGTAAATCGTCAAAGTCTACAGAGTTTCCTTGTTTTAATTTTTTTTGATATGTTTTATATACTTCCACTACTTTATGATCAAATTCTATTTTAGAGAATTTTTCTACATCCATCATTTCGTTTTTAGCAGAACTTATTTTATTCTTTATTTCTCTAGGATTATAGTATTCTTTACTCATATTTAGGTCTTTCATTATTTTTTTAATAATAGTTAAGACATCATCACTATCTATGATAGTAAAGTTTCTTTCATATCCTAATAGGCTATAGTTTTCTTTTAGTATTCTAAGTCCTAAAGAGTGAAATGTTGATATTTGTATATTATTAGCAGTACTTCCTATTAGGGATACTACTCTATCTTTCATTTCTTTGGCAGCTTTATTAGTAAAGGTTATTGCTAATATGTTATATGGACTTATTCCATTTTCTATTAAATTTGCTATTCTACTAGTTAGTACTTTGGTCTTTCCAGAACCTGCTCCTGCGAGTACTAACATTGGTCCATTTATATGATTAACAGCTTCTTGCTGATTCTTATTTAATTCTAAAACTTTCATCTTGTCTACCTCATCTTTCTTTACTTCATTTTATCATATTTTGATAATATAGTGAAGTAAAGATAGGAATATTTTTTTATTTTATTTACACTATAGCCTAGGTCTATAGTGTGTCATTTATAGCCTATATATATAAGCCAGATATGATAACTTAGATATCGATAATGATTAATACTATTTATTTCAAAAATATAATGCTTTAATCACAATTCGGTTATTTGTGAATTTTATAATAACTATAATATACTTAAAATCAGAGACTACTAATAGGCTCTGATTTTCTATAGAAAGACTTATTAAGGCTTTCTATAGCAGTACCGAGACCTTAGGCTCGAACTGAACAAAAAGAAAGAAGGAATTATTTTTTCTTTCCTTTGAATAATTTAACTATGAATTTTATAATTTTATCTAATAACCATAATAAGGGATTTTCTCTATCTTGTACTGGTAATTCTATTTCATTATCTTTATCTTTGTTATCATCTTTAGTATTATCTTCTTCTTTAGTGTTATCTTTATTTATATCGTCATTATTATCTTCTTTTGGTTCTTCTGGTACTGAAGGCTCATCCGGTACTATAGGTTCTTCAGTAGTAAACTTACTATATTCATCTGTCCAAGCAGCATCATAATAAGAATTAGTGTCTCCTAGTGCCATGTATAAACCTTTATTATAATGATATTTTTTAACTACCGACTTTGTATCTTTCTTTAAAAGCATTAGTCCACCACCATAACCTGCAGTCTCATGTAAATATAAATCCTCTTTATTGTATAGTATCTCTCCTACTATAAAAGGTCTTGCTCTTGTTTCTGATAATTTATCTTTTATCATATTAATAAATCTATCCCAACCTAAATCTAATGTTCTATGTGGACAATATTTATTTGTATAATCCTGATGCTTTGTTACTTTATCTATATCCCAATTATATCTATTTAATATATCTACGATTAAGTCTACTGCATTCTCTTCGGCTTTAATAAAGCGATCTCCTCCTGATTTGGAATAACATATTTCGATAGCTATTCCTTCTCTATTTCCTTTACCATTGCCATCACTAGCATGCCAACCATTTCTATTTTCAGGAAGCCCCTGTACTATTTCTTTATCATCTACAGCATAATGAAAAGATGTTTCATAGTCATTATTTGTCATATAGCTTATTTCATTTCTAGCAGTAGCATCATTGGCGGTATTATGTACTACTATTCTAGTAGGAGTCATTTCATAAGGGCATTTTAGATAATATCTACTTTCTGGTACTATTTTTTTTACAATATTAACCATTTTTACCCTCCTTTATCAGTTTTTCTATATTATGAATAAGATTGTATCCTGTTTCGGCAAATAGACCACTCAATGTTATTGCTAAATTAAAGTCTTTGGTTATTATGAAATAAAATATTGATACGCATAATCCTATGAAGATATTTTGTATTATTATTAGGTTATTATTTATATAAGGACATCTCTTTGATATAAATCCCAATATCCATGTTAAGGTCATGGTTAATAATGTTACCATTAATTCTGTATTTTCTGTTATGAAATTCATTCATCTCACCTCTATTCATAATCACTTTATTATATGAGATGAAATTTTTTAGCATAATAAAGTTAGTCTAAAAGAAAAAAGAAAGCTTTAACTTTCTTTAATATTTATATAAACTATCTGTAGCCACTGCATTTAGAGTCTGATCTGCGAAGATATTTTTCTTATAGGCAAAATAGGCTGCCGCTGCTATCATAGTGGCATTATCTGTACAATATTGTATTCTTGGTATTGATAAGTTAATATTGTTTTCTTTGCAGTCTTTTTCTAATCTTTCTCTTAGACCTGCATTAGCGGATACTCCTCCCGCTACTATAAGATTATTTACATGATATTCTTTTAAGGCATGCATAGTCTTCTTAGCTATTACCTCGGTAACATTATGTTGGAAAGTAGCACATAAATCTTCTTTATTTATGGTATTTCCTCTTTGATTTTCGTTATGTACTAGATTAATAACTGCTGACTTAATACCACTGAAACTAAAGTTATATGTTTTATCGTTTAATGGTAATGGTAAGTCATAGGTTACTTTACCTTGATGAGCTAGTTTGTCTACTTTTGGACCACCTGGATATTCTAATCCAATTACTTTAGCTACTTTATCGTAGCACTCACCAACAGCATCATCTAAAGTACCTCCTATTCGTTCAAAGGAATAGTCTTCTTTCATATAAACTAATTCGGTATGGCCACCACTTACTACTAAAGCTATTAGGGGAAACTGTAATCTTCCTTCTAAATTGTTAGCATAGATATGTCCCGCTATATGATGAACTGGTACTAATGGTTTTCCTGTTACTAAGGCCATTGTTTTAGCGGCCTGTACTCCTATTAATAGACTTCCTATTAGTCCTGGGCCATATGTCACCGCTATGGCAGTTATATCATTCATAGTTAGATTAGTCTTACTTAATAATTCTTCAAGGACTATTGTTATATTTTCTATATGATTTCTACTTGCTATTTCTGGTACTACTCCACCATAGTTTTTATGAATATCTATTTGACTTAGTACTACAGTGGCTATTTCTTCAGAGCCATTTTTTACTATACTCATACTTGTTTCATCACAACTTGACTCTATTCCAAGTATATATACATCTTTCATTTACATCACCTGTTTTTCCATAAGTATTGCGTCTTCATCTCCATAATAGTATTTTCTTAAGGCTACCTCACGAAAGCCAAACTTCTTATAAAGATTTATTGCTCTACTATTACTTACTCTTACTTCAAGAGTTATATTTATTACTTTATGATGGATGGCTTCAGATACTAGGTAACTCATTAATTTGGTTCCTATTCCTCTACTGCGATACTTTTCTTTTACAAGAATATTATCTACTTCCATTCTTTCATATATTAGAGAGTATTTTAATTCTCCTAGTACATTATTATCTTCTATATACTGAATTTCTTTAGAAAAGGGATTATCATTATTAACTACTTCTTTTATCATTTTTTTCCATAACCTCGGGTAATTTTAAATATACTGGATTTACTGCATGCGGATTAATACTAGGAAGATTCTTAGCATATTTAATTATCTCTTCAATATCATAATCATCTGCTTCGGTTACTAAGACTGGATTATATTTTTCTTTTAACTCATCTATTCTATCTATATTGTTAAACTCTTCAGTAATGGTATTATACTCTTTATCGTATAATCCTATGTAATAGTTACCGTGTTTGGCATCTATAGTGGATAGAAAATAATCTCCAGTAAAACCTAATACTCTTATTTTTAAGGATGTTATCTCTTTTATGTTTATTTTTAGAAGATAAGCACACATCTTGGCTATTGTTACTCCTATTCTTATGCCGGTAAATGAACCTGGACCATTTACAACCACTATTTCATTTACATCATTTGGCTCTAAGTTATTTTCTTTTAAAATATCTTCGATGAATTTTGTAGTATATATAGAATGTTCTTTAGGACTGGTATTTTTGATATTAGATAAAATTTTTCCTTCTTTTACTAAGGCAATAGATACATCGGATAGTGATGTATCTATGAATAAGCTTATCATATTATGGCCTCACAAATATTAGTATATTTTTTTCCATATGGAGTTAGTATTAATACTCTTGTGTTTTCTCCTGTTATTTTTATCTTTATATCTAATCTTTCTGGAGGTAGGATATCTTTAATCATATCAGCCCACTCAATAATGGTTACTCCTCCCTTGTCAAAATACTCTTCTATTCCTATGTCTTCTTTTGAATCCTCTAGTCTATATACATCCATATGATATAGTGGTAATTCACCAACATATTCTTTTATAATTGTAAATGTAGGTGAAGTTATCTCATCTATTCCCATGGCATGAGCAAAGCCTTTAGTAAATAGTGTCTTACCACTACCAAGGTCTCCATTTAAACATATAACCATATTAGGAAATTTTTCTGATTCGATATTTTGTGCTACTGCAATTGTCTCATTTTCATCATGAGTAATTATTTTGTATTCTTCCATTTTAATCACCTTTCTTTGTCTATTTAATTATATCAAATACCTAGAGTAAATTACAATAGTTTTTTAGTAAATAATTAAAGATAGACAAAAATCTACCTTTAGTTATATTTATTTTATTTTCAGGATTTTTTTCATTCCTTCTTCTTTAAGTACACCTTTACTTAGCTTGGCTAATCTATTATAAAAGGTACTTAACTGAATATAGTTTTTGCAGGTATATGGGTCTCCTAGTGTTATGTTTATGGAATCTTTATTGTCTTTGTCACTAACTATATCTTTTGATATAGTTATGTCAGCATAGTCTTCGGTAATACTTATATGTATGCTACTTTTTTCTTTATTATATTCTGCTGATAGAACTGTATCATAAGGTAGTGATGAAGATAGTAATTTAACTATCTGATATAAATCTTCATTATTTTTTTTGAATACTAATAAGTTTATACTTTTATTTAATTTAGTAGAATAGTTATTACTTTCTTTTTCATAAGCAAATAATTTGAATTCAGGAAAAGTTTTACTACCTGCGATAAACATTTTTATAAGTATAACTGGTTCTTTATTATATTCTGTAACTATAAAATAGCCTGGACCAAAATAGTTTTCATCATATAGCACATAAATATTGGTTAACTTTTCCATATAATTATGCTGACTGCAGCAATAGTTTTCGCCATGATCAATTCCTAGAGAGCAGTCCCCAGTAAGAGGTCTATTTAGATCCTCTTCATCATAATTTTTTTCTTTTATTTGAGCTAGTTCTTCTTCTTCAGTAATACACCATTCACAGTTTCCACAACATTTCATAAATATTAACACCTCGGCATATATAATAACAGATTTTTCTATTAAAAGCAAGAAAAAAGTACTATGACAAGTACTTATTCATTTTATTTAATATTTCTTCTTTATCTGATGATTTTATTATGTAATC